>Ga0075163_10000210_pt1 | contig 69879 bp, 50 predicted proteins | sample JI1023141ADNA_FD_71478 | JGI IMG/M metagenome (GOLD analysis project Ga0075163, IMG submission 71478) | Wastewater effluent complex algal communities from Wisconsin, to seasonally profile nutrient transformation and Carbon sequestration -... | ecosystem: Engineered > WWTP > Effluent > Algae... | reverse complement strand
ATTGGCCCTTTCAAAATGATATTTCGATTGTTCGTAATTGTTTTTATATAGTTCCAATATTCCGATTTCATTGTGAATATAAGCCGCTTTGTTGTCTAATGCCAATGCCCTTTGCTGACAGTTGTAAGCCGAGTCTATCAAGATTAAATAATCCTCTGTAAATGGCACCTTGAGCCTGTAAGAAAGACCTGTCAGATACTCCCTTTGCATCTGTAAGGACGGTATCAGAATGTGTTTCTTGGGTAGTAACTTAATGGCAATGTCGATCATATAAGGGTATTGATCATAAGGTTTGTCTACTTGATTATAATACCTTCTTTTTTCTAATTCCGCTTCATCGCCGCTCAGGTAAAGATCGATGACGTACTGAACCTTGTCATAGAGTGTTTTGGCCACCAAAACAGATGTTGCTGATGAATACAATGTTTCTTTTGTATATTTACCTTCATTATCTAATTTATCCAAAAGCTCATTAATAATTTCCTTCTTAGTTTTTGTAGACAATATAGCAAAATCGATTTGTAATTTTGAGTTTACAGCATTTAGAATATCTGCTTCTAAAGTATTATCTACAAGCGCTGAGACACTTCGAGAACCTTCTTCTGTAGTGTTACTACCAGCAGAAAATTCCGATAAAGCTGAACTTTGGATATTTGATGATGGTTTAAACTGATTTAAGACTAACGTTTCTGTACCCATGATGATTGGGTTTTGTTTTTTGCTCTTCACCGTTCTGACTTCATTGGGTACCTTGCCTGATAAAAATGATTTGATCTCTCCGATAGTGATAGCACCATCCTTCTTACCATTTACTCCATCGGCTTCACCAGACATACCTCGGGTCAGAAAGTATGAGAATGCTCCACGACCATTTCCCCAGATTTCACTCTCGTAAGATAATTCTCCTTCATTGCATGATGTAATTCGTACTTCATTATTACTTACCAATTGCATAAGGTTCAGTGCTACCAGATTGCTGCCATTAAAATCTACGCCCGCCAATTTTCCTGAATGACATGCATCTGTAATCAAAAATACTTTTGCTTTTTTATCCACAGTAAGCGTATGCGCAGTTTTGTTTAAAAGGTCAAGAGATAGCGATCTGCCTAAATAGTTCATATACCTCGAATCATGGGCTAGCAAGTATCCATACTTCAGTTCTTTACTTTCCATATCTCCATGGCCTGCAAAATATATATAAATTTGATCGTCTTTTAATGCCTTAGATTTGAGCCAATCTAGACCATCTACGATATTCCAATATGATGCTTTTTCATCAGTCAATATTCGCACCTGATCTAAAGGAATATTTAATCCTGATGGCGAAAGACATAAATCAGAAAAGGCAGTAGCGTCCTGATGGGCGTATTTGAGCGCCGTAATTTTGGGGTCTTCATATTTGGAAACGCCGATCACTAGGGCGTAGGTCTTGGATGCCCTTATTTGTGATTGTAAATGCGTCAAAAAAGAAGATATCAGGATTAAAACTAATAAATATATTCTCATGCGCAAGCTGTATTCTTTGGGTTTATGTTAAATTTATTCGATGCTTTATGGATTCACACTTATTTATTGTTAAAATAAGTATGAATCCATTATTCTAAAGCATCGTAAATCACCCATATAACTCTTAAAATATGAATTCAAATCTAAGGCACTACTTTAAAGCCTTTACTGCGCTTTCTATTTCATTCATGTTTTTACAAAATAGGGAATACATCATCTTTGCCAAACTATTTTTTGGCGCCATGGCTATTGCTTCTTTATATTTTGTCTGGGCTGCGAGTAAAAAACCTCCTTCTTCCATTTGATGTGCTTCCATTAGTAATTGAATATCGGTATTTGATTTCTTATAAATATCCGAAGCGTTGATGAGGTTGAGAGATTTAACTTCCATTTCCTTGGAAACCACTGTGAAAAATACAGGTGTACTAACTGCTTTTTTTGTAGGATGATGTACGTACCACGCATACTTTGTATCGGTCTTAAGTTTAGCTACATTAGAATCAAAGGAGTACTGGGTACCCTTAACCTGAGATGTAAAAACCAAGTTGTGATCCATATCCTCGATTACAAAAGTATAGTTTTTGGTCCCCTTTAATGGCTCCCAACTTACATTATTAAGACCTTCTATATATTTTCCACCTGGACTTGACGACCTGGTCATAATATCTTTTTCACCCCAACCATCTTTACTGCTGCCCGTCTTGTCACCCCAGCCATCTTTGCTACTGCCTGTCTTATCACCCCAGCCATCTTTACTACTGCCCGTCTTATCGCCCCAGCCATCTTTACTGCTGCCCGTCTTGTCACCCCAGCCATCTTTACTACTGCCTGTCTTATCACCCCAACCATCTTTGCTGCTGCCTGTCTTATCGCCCCAGCCATCTTTACTGCTGCCCGTCTTGTCGCCCCAGCCATCTTTGCTACTGCCTGTCTTGTCACCCCAGCCTGAAACTAATTGTTTTTGTTTCTTCATCTTCACCCCACTGATAGAAGCATTATAAACAGCATTGCTCATTTTCTCACCAAAAGCTTGTTCTGATTTCGAAATTAGCGTCCCATCATCTTCGAATAACCGATCTAAGGCTATAGGACTTTTATCTGATGTGACTTCCACAAACATAAAATTATGGTAAATAGTAGCTCTCCCAGATGCAGGTATGATTAAACTTCCTGATTTGTTCATTATGCTTCCCGGAATTACATTTACGTCAGATTTGTCTTGATAAGTAATCTTACCATTTGATGATACCAGAATTACTGGCATCGTCTCAGATTGTGTAAACGAAACTATTGGTAATAAAAGTAACAAAATAAAGATGTTAAAAATTTTCATTCTGAATTATTTTAGGGTTTTAAAATTTCTTTAAAGTCTACAACTTTAGCCACCTTCCCTTCTTGATTAGTAATAATGATTAAGCGGTCATCAAAATTTAATATTTCGCCGTTAAGATGCGAAAACGAACGTTTAGGTTTTCCCAGTAAATTAATGACTGCTTTTTTATCGCTACCAAGGTTTAATCCTTCGAGAAAAGGGGTAGACATGGTCGCTTTGCTGACTACAAATCCTAAATCGTATCCTAAGTCCTGGTCATTGCCTTTAAAATCATGCGTCAATACTATAAATTTTTCAGTTTTTTGATCGGCAACCCTAAAGATATTAAGACTGTCCAGTCTTGTTTGATTTCTACTAACCAATTGTGCTGATAAGAACTTTTCAGCAGTCATTCCATCTATATTAACTTGGATTTTGTCGCCAGATTTAGTAATTGAAGAAGGTACACCGTGTAAAATAGATAAGTTTTTTGTAGCTACTTCATTTCCTAAATCTACTGCTTTTATCATTAGGCTTATTGACGTTGGTTTGTCGTTATTAAAATAGGCCAAAATAGATTTTAAAATCAATATCTCATCCATATAACTATCAAACTCCAATTCGGGATGGACCCTTTTTATTTCTTCAACCTCCACATCAATAATGTGCATAGCTTTACTAAAGGCTATTTTTCTTATATCCTTGTCAGATTGATTGATGGCCTTTACAATATTTGCAGATGCTTTATTAATATAGGACGGCAAATAGCTTTTATTCATAATGATACAAGTCTCAAAGTGTATGAGTGCTTCATCGATAAGTCTATTAACTTGCTCAAATGTGGTAGCACTTCTTGAGTCTCCTGAAAACTGCACATCCATCATACCTGGAAGGTCAAAAACTATGCTGTCGGGACTTAATAAAGAATGTGCCGCCATCATACAAGTAAGACCAGCATTGTTGTAAAGTTCGCGCGATTGATATTTATTCAGTAAGAAACCATAATAAGAATATGCTTCTTTATATTTTCCGATAACGGTGAGTAGGCCTGCCATCTCAAACATACTAGAAAGCTTTGTTATCTGATCTTTATTACGGTCAGAAAGAGTGATGCGATCTTTTTTACTCGGATATCCCATTAGCTTTTCGCCCATCTCGTATGTACTATACAAGTCTTCAATCAATAAACCTCCTTTGTCAAAAATACCAAATCCTGCAGAATAAGCTAAAAATCCTCCTAAAACATCAGCTTGAACTTCATTTGCAACCCTGTCATCGAGTGATTTTAGAACTCGTCCAGTTTCGAGATCAGATACAGCGTCTGCAAATTGTGATCTCCAGCCATGTTTTTCGTAATAGTGGACCAGCTCATGAGCTAGCAAAAAAGCTATTGCAGCATCTCCATATTTGACAGCCACATCATATGCTTTTTTTTCTAGTGAAATATCCATAAGCCTGTAGTCCATACTTGCTACATACCCGACTTCATTTCTCAGATTTAACTGTGGAACGATCATACGTCTATCTCCCTTAGCGGCTACAAGTTTATTATAAATAGATAGTATACGCTCGTATTCTGGAAGGTGGTTTAAGTTACTTTGATATTGGATTTCTTTTTTTGACGACAGAATAGGCAATCCTGCAAAAGACCGACTTTGGGCAATAATATTTTTAGGCATCAATACCACACCCAAAAACAAGATAAAAATCTCAGTTAGACTTAAATGTTTATGCATTGTGGCCACATATTTTGTGCAAATATATCCAAATTATAGTATGTTACATTTATTTTGCTTTTAATTATTCAAAAACTTTATTTATTTGTTTCTTTGGGAAGTATTATAAAATTAAATTTTTAAAAATATACACTTATAAATTTAATATTTTTACTTTTGGTGTGTTGTTTTGAGTTATTGATTCATATGTGGTTAAACACTTCTTTAAACCTATTTATCCCATAAGTATATGATTAAATATAAATACACTAGGTCAAAAATAATTTTTGGTATTAGTTTTTTGGGAATAATTTTTTTTTCTTGTGTGCAACAAAATAAAGAAAGCGGCAAAATAGAAAGAAAAATTTCTTATTCTTTAAACAAAATTGTAGACACCGATGATGTAAAAGCACGGCAAAGTATTCTTCAATGGAATAGTCAGCCAATAAAAGGAAACACAATTACAGACTTTGAAAATAAAAATTGGATAACGGTAAGTAGCACTCCTCCGACATCATTTCTATTTGAAGATGCAGTTGAAATATATCCAGATACGCTTAAGTTAAAAAATGTAAATACTACTTCTTTGATAGTAGCACCTGAATTCTTACCAGCAAAGGAAATGGCAGCCAAACAGCAAAACGCCGCAAGCATTACCTATTTCGATAAGTTACAAGGACTAAAACAAAGTTTCGTGACATCTATTTTAAATGATGCTTACGGAAATTTATGGTTTGGTACTCACGGCGGCGGTGTTACAAGATATGATGGAAAATATTTTACTCATTTTACAGAAAAAGAAGGGTTAGCGGGAAATAGTGTTTTTTGTTCCAAAGAGTCGAAAGATGGAAAGCTTTGGCTAGGAACTTATGGTAAAGGATTCAGTATTTTTGATGGTAAAGGTTTTGAAAATATATCGAGTAAAAATGGCTTTCCATCAGACAATATATATGCAATACTTGAGGATACAAAGGGAAATGTATGGATAGGTACACAAGGAGGCGGATTGGTGATGTTTAAGAACGCTGACCATGACACCATCCTTCAATACCACACCAAGAATGGATTTTTTAGTGATAGCATATCTACAATTAAAGAAGATAAAGCGGGAAATATTTGGGTGGGAAGTGATGGAAATGGGTTTATAAAATTTAAAGATGGAAAAATGATTTTACCCAAAGATCTGAGGTATTCTAGGTTAGTTGTTACTGACATTTCAGAACATCCAAATGGTGACTTATGGTTTACTACGTATGGCCATGGTTTATTCAAAATACAAGATCAAATAATTTATGAATTTAATGAAAAAAATGGTTTTCCTTCTGATGTTCTCACTTCAGTTAAAATAGATAATGCAGCGAATATATGGGTAGGAAGTGATGGGGCAGGAGTTATAAAAATAGAAAAAGATAAAGCAGATTGGCTGGAGTTGGAAATCATAAACGAAAAAAGTGGCTTGTCTAGTGAAAATGTCTATGCCATTGTACAAGAAAAAAGTGGTGCCATGTGGTTTGGAACTAACAGAGGAGGGGTTAATAAATATAGTAATCATACATTTTCACAAATAATTACCGAAAATGTATTGAGTATTTCTGAAGACACAGACAAAAACATATGGATAGGTACAATAGAAGACGGATTAATAAAACTGATACATAATTCGTCTAAAAATAGATGGGATAAAGTTTCAAAAATCTCAAAAGAAAATGGACTTATCAATAATCGATTGTTAACTAGCTTTAAAGACACTGATGGCAGGATATGGTTTGGGACCAATAATGGTATTAGTGTTCTAGAAAATGATAAAATACTAAATATAAATGAGGAAAACGGTCTTTGTGGTAAAAAGGTATTTACTGTTTTTGAAGATAGTAAAAGACACATTTGGTTTGGTTTCGGAGACGGAAAGGGAGTGGCAAACTATAATGGCGAGCAGATTACTTGCTATGAAGGTATACAACAGGTTTTTAAAAGTGCCGTATATTCGATAGCAGAAGATAAAGAAGGAAAGATATGGCTTGGGACAGAAAGTGATGGAATAATAATCTGGGATGGTACCCATTTTAAAAAATTTGATGAAACACTACCATTCAATAAAAATGCTGTTTTTTTTGTAAAGAAAGATGCTAGTGGTTTAATGTGGGTAGGTACCGAAGGAAATGGTATTTATGTATATGATGGAATACAATTTTATAACATTAATGAAGACTTAGGCCTTTCAAATAATTATGTTTTTTCTATTTTAGAAGACAATAATAAAGACTTGTGGTTTGGTACTCGTTTTGGATTAAGTATATTAGATGTAAGTAAAAAAGATAAGTTACTTGCTCATTTAAGAAGCCAATCATTGAGCTTTACTACTGAACCTTTTTTCCGAACATATTCATATGAAGATGGATTTTTAGGGATAGGAGGAAATAGAAATGCTATTTATCAATCATCTGACAGAGATGTTTGGATAGGGACAACAGACAGATTGACATTAAGTTATTTATCAAAATTTAAAGATGAAAATAAAAAAAAGGAAAAGCCTTTTGTTTTATTTATTTCTAAATTAGATTTGTTTAATGAGAAAATCAATTGGGTAGACTTGAACAAAAAAAATATTAAATCGCAAAAACTTAATAATGGCGTCAATGTACAAAAATTGGAGTTTTCTGGTTTGACTCCATGGTATAACATTCCAGAAAATCTTTGCTTAAAACATGATAATAACTACTTGACTTTTTATTTTACTGCCATCACTCAGGACCAGCCTTGGAAAACAAAGTATCAGTATAAAATCGATGAAATGGATAATGACTGGAGTGCATGGAAGTCAGATAATACTGCACACTATAGTCATTTACATCCAGGAAATTACACCCTTAATGTAAGGGCCTTGGATCATAAAGGAAACCAAAGTGAAATAGTTACTTATAAATTTAAAATAAGAAATCCATGGTGGTTTTCTTGGTGGATGAAGGTTTTTTATTTATTGGCTTTGATGGGTATTACTTATTGGATACATATTAATCAAAAAAACAAAACTATAAAAAATGAAAGATTAAAGTCACAATCCAAAGAACTCGAACATGCAAAAGAGATACAAAAAGCATATTCTGCATTGCAAGCAACTCAAAAGCAGCTCATCCAATCAGAAAAAATGGCAAGCTTAGGAGAGCTTACAGCAGGTATTGCTCATGAGATTCAAAATCCACTCAATTTTGTCAATAACTTTAGCGAAGTGAGTACAGAATTAGTGGACGAAATGAATGAAGAGCTTGAGAAAGGAAATATAAAAGACGCCAAAGACATCGCTGAAGACCTGAGGCAGAATCTTTTTAAAATAAGCCTCCATGGAAAACGTGCAAGCAGCATCGTAAAAGGAATGCTCGAACACTCTAGAACAAGCACCGGGGTCAAAGAAAGTACTAATATTAATGTTTTAACTGACGAATACCTTAGATTAGCATATCATGGTCTCCGAGCTAAAGACAAGTCGTTTAATGCAGAAATAATCACTCAATTCAAAGAGGAATTACCAAAAATTGCCATTGTACCCCAAGACATAGGACGTGTTATTCTTAATTTAATCACGAATGCGTTTTATGTCGTCAATGAAAGAAACAAAAAAGGAGAAATTGGGTATCACCCTACTGTTACCGTAGGTACAAAAAGTATTAGCAATCATGTAATAGATAATGCTTTACCTATTAAAGATAAATTTATTGAAATCTCCGTGGAAGACAATGGTTCTGGAATACCTGATACAATCAAACAAAAAATATTTCAACCATTTTTCACTACTAAGCCAACTGGCCATGGCACTGGACTGGGATTAAGTTTGAGTTATGACATTGTAAAAGCTCATGGCGGGGAATTGAACGTGGAGACGAATGAAGGACGTGGATCCGTATTTACAATTTTATTACCCATTTAGAAGAAAAATATGGCTCCAAGAAAATGGATTATTAGGTTATTACCTTGTTTGCTCTGTTGCATGTTGCTATTGAATATAAATGCACAACCATCATCTAACCAAGACACCATCGTTACCCTAAGTAGGATAGATTTTGATGCTAATGGATTTTTAAAACTCTATGAGAAGGGCGGCTGGTATTTCCATTCAGGCAATGACACAAGGTGGTTCAATACAACCATTGATATGAAGGAGTGGAAAGCATTGCTGCCACAGAACTTAGATGCCAGCTATATCGATACTAATGGAAAGATGGAAGGATGGTTTCGGTTTAAGTTTACGTTAGACAATAGTTTAACAAACTTGCCATGGAGACTGATGTACCTTCCCTATGCAGCAGCAGAAGTCTATTTAAATGAGCAACTTTTGGGAACGTACGGAAAGATGGGCAACGAAGATGAGTCATTTGAATTTTTTCTTCAAATCGATCCTACGCAAAGAATAAATTTAACTCCAGGACAGGTCTATACTCTTGCTATTCATATAAAAGATGAAATCATATATCCAAGCCGCAGAACAAGTATGATGATTGCTGAGCAAAGTGCCTTGAAAAAGTCGGGATTTGTTTCTATATTAACTGATGATTCGTTCTACAGAACATTAAATGTTAAAAATGAATATATTCATCTTTCAGTATGTACTACTGTTAATTTATTGCTTGCCTTCCTGTTTTTTTTATTGTTTTTCCTAAATAAAAAGGAACACAATCTTTTGTTGTTTGCTGGTGTATGTTTTATGTTTTCTTTTTTATTGGTATTATATCTTCTAAACTATAGTATAGTTGAAAATTCAATTCATCCAAAATGGCTCCTCTTCCTTTATATTACTCTAGAGATATCTGCCATAATTTTTGTGTTCTTAATGCTTAAAAGTGTAATAAAAATTTTTACAATCCAATTAAAAGGGTTTAATCGGGCATTATTTAATGGAACTCTTCTTTTTAATATAATTAATTTAATAGCCGGGCTATTCCATCAATACGGTATTCAAAACGAACCATTATTGAACACATTAAATGGTCTTGCTCTTTTAGCAAATTTAGCTGCAATATTATATTGGGTTTTTATCTCTTTTAGAAAAGCGGGACATTCTCAAAGAGCAGTAGCAATTGGCATACTATTACAAGTAGTGGTACTTTTTTTCTTCGTTGTTGTTTTAAATCCTAAATCAGACTCACTATACATGTGGAGTATAAGGACTATAATGTATTTATGTTTTCCGCTCAGCTTATTGATTTATGTGGCACTTCGATTCAGAGAAATTAATAAAAATATCGTATTAAATGCACAACAGATTGTAGCACTTTCGGAAGAAAAAAGAGTATTGGCTGAAAACCAACAAAAACAATTGGAAGCGCAGGTTGATAAACGTACTGCCGACTTAAAACAATCTCTAGCTGATTTAAAATCCACTCAAGCCCAACTTATTCAATCCGAAAAAATGGCATCGCTAGGTGAACTCACAGCAGGTATTGCTCATGAAATACAAAACCCACTAAATTTTGTCAATAACTTTTCTGAAGTGAGTAATGAGCTGATTGACGAAATGTACGAAGAATTAAAGAACGGCGATATTGAAGAAGCAAAAGCAATCTCCACTGATATTAAAACCAATTTGGAGAAAATAAACCACCACGGAAAAAGAGCATCCGACATCGTCAAAGGCATGCTAGAGCATTCCAGAAAATCAACCGGAGAAAAAGTCCCAACAGATATTAATGCAATGTGCAATGAATATTTGAAGCTTGCATATCATGGATATAGAGCTAAAGACAAGTCCTTTAATGCAGATTTTGAATCAAAAGTGGATGAAAACTTACCTAAAATAAATGTCATTCCACAAGACATGGGAAGAGTCCTTCTAAATCTGATCAACAACGCTTTTTATGTTGTAAATGAAAAGCACAAACTGTTAAAGTTAGCCGAACCAAAAAGTGATGGGAATCGGACAGATTTAGCCTACAAACCAAAAGTGACAATCACTACTCAAGTTACAAATAATCTAGCCATTATATCCATTAAAGACAATGGTTCCGGTATTCCCGAAGATATCAAAGACAAAATATTTCAGCCCTTCTTTACCACTAAACCTACTGGACAAGGCACAGGATTGGGTTTAAGTTTGAGTTATGATATTGTTAAGGCTCATGGAGGTGAATTAACAGTGGAGTCATATACTGGGCCAGAAACAAAAAATAAAGAATATTCTACAATATTTACCATATCTTTACCATTGCAACCCTAAAATAATTGAACATGAAAATCCTCGTTGTAGATGATGAGACAGATATAAAAATCCTTTTTGAACAGCGATTTAGAAAAGAAATAAAATCTGGTGAATGTGATTTTTCTTTTGCTTTCTCAGGAGAAGAAGCCCTTAAATATCTTAGTGAGAATGACCAAAGAGACGTACTTATTTTGTCCGATATCAACATGCCAGGAATGAGTGGATTGGAGTTATTAAAAAATGTTAAAAATATTTTTGCAGTTCCCACACCCTTGGTTTACATGATAACAGCTTATGGGGACCAAGAAAATTATAATACCGCCATGCAACTAGGTGCAGATGATTTCCTGACCAAACCTATAGAGTTTTCCCTTTTAAAAGAAAAATTAAAATCTATTTAATCATGGCAAAAATCCTCGTGGTAGATGATGAGACAGATTTAGAAATACTCATTAAACAAAAATTTAGACAAAAAATAAGGCAACATGAATACGAGTTTGTCTTTGCGTGTAATGGCAGCCATGCACTAGAGCAACTAGAAAATCATCCTGATGTCGAGGTAGTACTGAGTGACATTAATATGCCTATCATGGATGGACTGACTTTACTGACCAAACTAGCAGAACAAAACAACCTTATGAAGTCAGTCATTGTCTCCGCATATGGTGATATGGACAATATAAGAACAGCAATGAATCGTGGGGCATTCGACTTCATAACTAAACCAATAAACTTTGAGGATTTAAGCTTCACTATGGAAAAAACGATCCAACATGTTCAGCAACTAAAACTTACCTTAAAAGCATTTAAAGAGAATAACATACTTAGAATGTATGTCGATGAGACTGTATTAAATTTTATGAGTAGTAAAGAGTTTGAAAATTCTCTAACGTCAAATGAAACGGTAGATGCCTCAGTTGTCTTTATCGATATCTGTAGCTTTACCACTATAAGCGAAAGCGAAAATCCCGACACTGTAGTACAACTTCTCAATAAATACTTTGATGTCATGGTCAAAGAAATCATAGCACAAGGAGGATACATAGACAAGTTTATAGGCGATGCGGTTATGGCAATTTTTAAAGGAGATTTTCACCTAGATAGAGCCATTGATGCGAGTCTAGCGGTAAAAAACAAGATTAATGCCTTACCTATAGCATCAGAAAAAACATCTTTCAAACCTAAAGTTTCTATAGGTATCAATAGTGGTGAAATGATCTCTGGAAACATTGGGTCTTTGAGTCTTCGTAGGTTAGACTATACGGTCATAGGTGATACGGTCAATACCGCTCAGAGACTCCAGTCTGCGGGGCTTCCTGATCAGATTGTCATCAATGAAGCATCCTATCAAAAAGTCAAAGAATCATTTCATTGTAAAGAAATAGGTGAGGTGACCCTTAGAAACAAAGCAAAGCCAATGAATATCTATGAGGTTTTAGATTGATTGATAAGATTTATCAATGACTCTGAAATTCCAAAAAATTAATGCATTCTCGATTTTTTAATAATGCCACCTGTAACTTCCTTTATACTTTGGACATAAAAAAATGCCGTTGGGTCTGTCTCTGCAATTGCTTCTTTTATGCGATGTATTTCTAACCTTGTCACTATAGTCATGACAATATCACAGTCCTGTTTTATATCAAACGACCCAGGGAGATATCCACGCTCTCCTTTGTACACTGATATTGCCTTATTAAAATCATTAACGATGATAGACTTTACTTTTTCATGTTCTTTAGACACAATAGTAAGTGCTGTATATTCTTCGAAACCGTCTACGACATAATCAGCAGTTTTGGTAGCTGTAAAATATGTCAATATAGAATACATAGCCGCTTCTGGTCCAAATGAAAAGGCAGCTGTCAGAAATATCAAAGTGTTGATAGCTAAAATAATCTCGCTTGTGGTAAATCCATATTTTTTATTGGTATAATCTGCAATCACCTCTAATCCATCTATGACACCTCCACTTTTTATGACAAACCCAATACCTAGCCCTATTAGAAATCCACCAAAAATAGCTATCAGTATTTTGTCATTCGTTATGGCCTCGTCGAAGTGAATGAAATGTATCAATATCGCCAATAATAGGATAGCTACTGTAGACTGTACAGCAAATGTTTTTCCTATTTTTTTGTAGCCAATGTAAATAAATGGAATATTTAGAATGATCAGTACCCAACTTATATTCACATGGAATATTTCATGTGCAAGAATGGAAATACCAGTCACTCCACCATCTAAAAAATGATTAGGAATCATGAAGCCTTTTAATGCTATTACTGCTAGCACCACGCCTAGTATCGTGTATATGATAGATGAAAATGAAAAAATACTCTTCCAGTTTATTTTTTGATGTGGATCCATAACACCATTCACTTTTTTGAATCCCAAAACTATGAAAAATAATCTAAATTATAAGAAAAAAGTAATCTCCTAAGCATAAACTTAATGCACCATGCTTTCCTATAGTTTATGTTTTTTCATTATTCCTGATAGGTGATTCTTTTTGATTGGTCCGCGATGTTTTTTTGCATAATCTGTGTGATATTGATGTGAACGGAGGACGTTTACTTGTAATTTATCCCATTCATCTTGATCACTAATGAACTTAAAATTTATTAATTCTTGAAATAATGTATCTCCTATGGTATAAAATTTATTGGTTCCAAGATAATCTAAATCTGCATCACAAATAATCATTTCGAGCAATGTCCTGGGCTGCTGCGGTATCTTGGTTGCCATGATTAAGTTGCAAATAATATCTATATCCTCGTCCTGATATCCCCATTGTGGTAAAATCTGTCTTGCAAACATAGTGCCTAGTTTTTCATGATCGGCATATGTCCATAAAAAACCAATATCGTGAAGTAGAGCAGCAGTTCTTAACAGCATGGCGTCGCGTTTATCGATTTTTAATCTCTTTATGTATTCATCACACACCATGATTACTTCTAAAGTATGGTCTATTGTATGATATGTTAAGTCTTCAGATAATTCTTCGTTGATCTTTTTTGTAATAAAACCTTTTATTCTTCTTATATTCATAGCAATACTATTATTGTTCTCTGAGAAAACGCTAGTTTATGCCTTTTTATCACATATCGCCACCACCTTCAAACTCACCTTCTCGTGCTGGTTTTTTACGCTCTTTTTTCATATTCAAACGATAATTGACTGTGGCTACAATTGGTGCTCGTCTCCATTGTTGATCTACTCTTTGATAAAAGTCATCTGTAAATATCTCTGAGTTTCTTCTTCTAGAATTGAACAAGTCTCTCGCTGCCAATGTAAATGATGCATTATTGGACCAAAAGTCCTTGCTGAATGCAATGTCTACTATATACTGTGGAAATTGTACGCCTTGTGGGATATCAACAGGTGCACGGTAATTAAATCTCAACTGAAAGTCAGCGTTTTTCCAGAAAGATACCCTAGATCCTACTCTTCCGAACCAACTGTAGCTATCAGCACCAAGATCTAATCCATCAAACTCACCTTTGATCACATTCCTAAAAAGATTTACATTACCATCAAGTTTGAGCCATTTATTGGGATTGTATGCAAACAAAAACTCTATGCCGGCATTATCAGAAGTGGCTAGATTTAATGGTCTAGTATTGGTCGTACCGTCAGGATTAAAAGTAGTTACCCTTTGGATTACATCTGTGGTATGTCTCCAAAACAAACTAGTACCAATGTTTCCATTTTCCCAAAACTTGATATGACCTAGTTCGTAACTATCAGTAAACTCAGGGTTTAGATTTGGGTTACCACTGAATATATTTCTATTGTCAGCAAATGTAAAGAACGGATTCAAGTCCCAAAATCTAGGCCGCTGTATTCTCTTGGTATAGCTAAGTTGAAATTGATTCTTACCAGCAAACTCATAGTTGATATGTCCACTTGGGAAAAGGTTAAAGTAGGTTCTTGGATTGACTTCATTCGTTTCTAATAATTCTGTATTTATATCAGAATACTCTAATCTCAATCCACCTTGATAACTAAATTTATTCACTTTAGAACCATAAATGGCATAAGCTGCGTGTACATCTTCTTTATACCGAAAATCATTGGATAAGTTGTCTATTCTCAACCAATCTGTACCTTCTAACTCTTCTACTAAATAATCATTGCGGATATCTCTCAACTGTGACCTCAATCCACCTTCAAACTTAGTGTCCTTAGAAAACGGATGTACATAGTCTGCTTGAAGAATGATCGTTTGTTGATCTTCTGCATTTTCTGCCCGTTGTATCAATGTGTTTCCTTCGAAGTTACCCATGTTATAAAAGCCTTGGGTATAATCAGATTTTTCCACTTCATCATTGCTACTGAATTGCACAGAAGCTTTTAATTCTCGACCTTCTTGTTTAAATCTTTTGATATAATCTAGTGTGTATTCTAAGGTAGGACTTGTCTCTTTTTCGATTTCTGTTCGCAAAGAATAAGAAAGTGTTGGTACTAAAAATCGACCTCTTGGTTCGTTGCCATAAAAATTATGGTCAAAATACTTGATAGGATTATTATTGTCATTGAATGAATAACGATACAAAAACGAACCCGTCAGTGTCTGAGACTCACTTAAAGAAAAATCCATTCCTGCTCTTACACTATTTGCCAATCTAATTCTTTCGCCTTCTCTAAGGATATAACTTGCTACCGTAGTGTCACTTACATAAGCTTCTTGATAAGTATATCCGTCTGATGGGTTGTTGTTATAATTAAATCCATAATTTACAAAAAAATTGGTCTTGCCTTTTCTGTAGTTCAAATTTGCTCCTAGTCCATAATTTTCTGGCCAACCACCTGATGCTTCAAATGATCCATTGATCCCTGCTTTATTATCTTTCTTCAATACAATATTGATAATGCCGGACATCCCTTCAGCTTCAAACTTTGCAGAAGGATTGGTAATTACTTCTATTCTTTCTATCATATTTGCTGGCAAAGATCTTAATCCATTCGCACCTCCGATCCCGACTAATCCACTTGGTTTACCATCGATCAAAATTCTGACATTTCCACTACCTCTTAGACTCACTCCACCATCTACATCTACTGTAACAGATGGAACATTGTCAAGTATATCTTGCGCCGTTCCGCCACGATTTGATAGATCCTTGCCTACGTTAAATACTCTTTTGTCTAATGCAAAAGTAGTTTCGCTTTTTTCGCCTACGATCTCCACGGTCTCTAGCGCCACAGCATCAGAAGCTATCACAATATCGCCAAGTGTTATGGATTTTTGACCGTCCTTTGGCATAATATTATCAATTCTCTTTGTGGAAAACGAAAGAAACTCAATAAGAATATACATCTCTTTTGCACTACCTTCTACACTGAAAGTCCCATCTACTCCCGTAAGACCTCCGCTTAATAGTGCATTATCTGTTTTTGAAAATAATGATACTGTTGCGAACTCTAAGGGTAGACCTGTAGACTCTTCTATAACTTTTCCTGAAATACTTGTGACTGGTCCTTTCTCTTGTGAATAAGCTAAAAAAGGGAAAAGCATGGCGAAGAATAAAACTATTCTGAATTGCATAAAAGATAGGTTGTAAATAATTTAAGCTAAAAATATTGGGAATCCACGTGTTTTGTTTAAAACAAAAGAAACGTTACTAATAGACAAATTGGATTAGCCAAAGGTTTAATCATTACAACAGGATATCCAAATATTATTCTGTATTAAGGTAAAAACGTTATTAAATCAGGAATTTTAAGAAAACTTTAAGACTATTTGCCGCTTACGGTTTAAATATTTGAATTGAAAAATCTTTTCTCTACCTTTAGAACATCCTTTGTAATATTTGAGTTAATCTTGTGGTTTTTAATGTTTGTGCATAAATAAAATCATTCCGATAACAATATAAAACGGTAATTGCACATTTAATAAGTAAAATGAAAACGTCTTTATTTTATGATCAACTTTATTATTAAAATAGTCCCTTTAGTTTTTTGCTTTCAGGTTTTGGTAGGTCAAAGTAATCTAGCGCTTGGCGAATGGAAATCTCATTTAGCATACCGAGAAGGCTTGACGGTCACTCAAAGTGAAGATAATATCATCTATGGGTCTCAAATAGGCATTATTGTTATCAATAAAGATGATTTATCTGCCAGTTTTTTAGCAAAAGAAGATGGTTTTTCTGGTGTAAATACTTCATTTATTGCCTATGACAAATTTAATGATCAGCTCATCATATTCTACAAAGATAGTAACATTGATATTCTTAAAGGTGTAGATGTCAATTCTTTACCTTTTATCAGATCAAACTCAAGTATTGTCGGTAGTAAATCCATAAATGACTTGCACCTTGTTAATGGAGAACAATCATACATTGCTACTGATTTTGGAGTATTGGGCTTTAATCCTGCTAAACAAGAGTTTCCTTTCACAACATTTACCGATTTGCGCGTTTTCTCTGTTCAAGTATTTAATAATGAACTATATGCAGGAACAGAAGAAGGCCTATACAAAGTTGCACTTGATGGTCGCAATCTTTCCGACTTTAATCAATGGACATTAGTACCTGCGTCTAGTGGACTACCTCAATCTTATGAAGTTTCTGGAATGGGCGTCAAACATGGTCATTTATATGCGCATATAGATAACAATATTTACAAAATGAATAATGATGGATCATTTAGTTTATTGTTTAAACCCACTGCCGCTCAAGGTACTATTAAATTCATTTCTGATGAAGGAACATCGATTATGGTAGGTATGCAAAATGCTTCATTCAGTGGTAAAATGATATTTATTGACGATAATGATAATATCACAAATGGTGTGTCTGATTGTTTTTCACTAGTGGAATATGCCATTGAAGATGAAAAAGGTAGAGTTTGGTATGCGGATCTTTGGGATCCTATAAAATATACTGACACAAAGACTTCGACTTGCCAAAGAATATCTTTCAGAGGACCTTTTGCAAATACGGCGGGTAAAGTAGGCTTTAAAAAAGATGTTGCATATGTAACTTCTCAGGGTATCACAGAAAGTTTTCAGCCTACGGGTACTAGATGGGGATATTATAAATATGAAAATCAAGAATGGACCAACTATAATCAAAGCAATATTCCACTAATGATTAGTACGGACTTTTCTAGTGTAGAAGCCATAGCTTTAGATCCCAAATCGCCTACAGTTTACGTCGGTGGTTATTGGAATGGTATCATAAAATATAATGAAGAAACACAAGAAACCGAGCATTTTAATAAAGACAATAGTATCCTCCAGCCAGTAGAAGGCGATTTTGCGAGAACAAGGATAGGTAGTCTAGCCTTTGATAAAGATGAAAACCTCTGGATATCCAATTATGGGGCACAAAAACCACTTGTGGTAAAAACTAAAGAAGACATTTGGTATAATTTCGGTGTTCCAGCAGCTACCAATCTTACGGATATTGTTTTTGATGATAATGACAATAAGTGGATAGTGGTAGCTGGTGTCGGTAATGGTATGATTGTATTTAACGAAAATGGCTCTTTAGCTGATCCCACAGACGATAAAATAAAGTACATTACTAGAAATAATAGTGAAATCACAGGCAACAAAGTAAATTGTATAGCGAGAGATCTTGATGGATCTATTTGGGTAGGAACAGACGAAGGACCCGTAGTATTTGATTGTGGGGATCCATTTGCCACAGCATGTAGAGGCACTACTCGTAAAGTTGTAGTAGACGATATACCTGCTCCCTTATTAAAAAGTGAAGACATTCTATCCATAGGTGTTGATGGGGCAAATAGAAAATGGTTTGGTACTCGTAATGGTATCTTTGTGCAATCATCTGATGGGACAAGTCAAGTAATAAAATTTGATACAAAAAACTCTCCATTATTGACAGATGTCGTGACAGAACTCACCTTCAACCCAACCACCGGTGAGATGTTTATAATTACTACAGGCGGTATACAAAGTTTCAAAACAGAAACCACTGGTGGCGTCCTAAACCACAATGATTCGCAAGTTTATGCTTTCCCAAATCCTGTCAGACCAGATCATACTGGTCCGATAGCCATCAAAGGACTCGTCAGAGATGCCAATGTTAAAATCACAGATATTAATGGTAAACTGATCTATGAAACAAAAGCTTTGGGTGGACAAGCTATTTGGGACGGTCAAGATTATAATGGTAGACGAGCAGCAACTGGTGTCTATTTAGTATTCAGTGCAAGTGAAAATACATCTAGAGACAAGGAAGCGTTTGTCACTAAGATACTAATCGTTAATTAACTAGTGCTTTGTTGGCTAATAGAAATCTAGCGTTACTTTTTTCTATGATTTCTAGATAATACTGTTCATAAATAGGTAAGATTTCGTGGATGTCAAATCTTTTTGCTTGAGCAAATGCATTTTTACGAAAAGATGCCAACTTTTCTTCATCTTCTAGCAGTTGTACACATCTTTTTGCCATACAATTTACATCAGCTACATCACACATATAACCTGTGACACCATCTATATTTACCTCTGGAATACCTCCTGCATTAGAAGAGATCACAGGTACTTCACAAGCCATCGCCTCCAAAGCCGCTAGACCGAAACTTTCGTTTTCGGAAGGTAAAATAAACAAGTCAGCAATGGCCAGTATTTCTTCTACGGCTTCTTGTTTGCCCAGAAATCTTATATCTTCACAGAGATGATAACTACGACACAAGTCTTCCATCGTTTTTCTTTCAGGTCCGTCACCTATCAAAAGTAACTTAGACCTTACTTCTTTATTCACAATACTGAATACAGCAATGACATCTTCTACTCTTTTTACTTTTCTGAAATTTGAGATGTGCACCAATATCCTTTCACCTTCTGGGGCTATCGCTTTTTTGAAGTGGTCTTTATTGGTTTTGCGAAAACGATTGAAATCTATAAAATTGTGAATAACCTTAATATCTGTTTTGATATCAAATGTAGACAAAGTCTCTTGCTTTAGCTGATCAGAAACTGCAGTCACACCGTCAGACTCATTAATACTAAACTCTACAACAGGAGCAAAAGAATTGTCAGCACCTACAAGCGTAATGTCTGTCCCATGTAAAGTAGTAATCACAGGAATATTAATACCATGGGATTTTAATATTTGTTTTGCCATATAAGCAACGGCTGCGTGAGGTATTGCATAATGGACATGCAGAATATCTAACTTTTCAAACTTGACTACATCTACCATTTTGCTAGCCAATGCTGTCTCGTATGGTGCATTTTCGAAAAGTGGATACTCAAGGGATGTCACTTCATGAAAAAAAACATTCGAATGAAAAGCGGTAAGTCTTACTGGTCTTTTGTATGTGATAAAGTGCACTTCATGTCCTTTGTCCGCCAAACCTATTCCAAGTTCGGTAGCGATCACTCCACTACCACCAAACGTTGGGTAACATACAATACCTATTTTCATTTTATCTATTTTTTAAAACGTTGTTGTTTTGATTGATCGACCATATACTTGAAGTTTTACCTAAAGACATCAGTAAGAAAGATATTCAAGCAAATATAATCGTTGATAACAAATAATAATTAAAAACGTTTGAGTGTATGAATATTTATATGAAGTGTCAATATGGATTGGAATAGTAGTTTAAAAGGTTTTAAATCTTATCTTCTTTTAGAAAAATCGCTTTCACACCATTCTATTGAAGCTTATATAAGAGATGTGGGCAAGCTATTAGAGTATGTCCTTATCCAAAAAATAGACCTTACTCCAGATAAATTGAATGGTGACCATCTCACAGGATTTGTTTATTACATTAACGATCTAGGTCTTGAACCTAAAAGTCAAGCTCGTATCATATCCGGAATTCGGGCATTTTATAAGTTTCTAATCATGGAAGACATCATTGATACCGACCCATCTGAACTTCTAGAAAGTCCTAAACTTCAACGCACCCTGCCCGATGTACTTAGTTATGAAGAGATTGATTTAATACTGAATTCTATAGACCTGTCTCTGCCACATAGTCAACGAAACCGGGCAATGCTCGAAACCTTATATGCCTGTGGACTGCGTGTTTCGGAGTTGATCACGTTAAAAATAAGTAATTATTTTCCAGATCAAGGTTTTGTAAAAGTGTTAGGTAAAAACAATAAGGAAAGACTCGTGCCGATAGGAGATTCGGCAGTAAAGCATATTAATTTGTATATGGCAACAGAAAGAATGTCTTTACCTAGTATCGCTAAAGGGTCTGAAGATATTCTTTTTCTAAATCGAAGAGGAAAGGGCTTGAGTCGGGTAATGATATTCACTATGATTAAAAATTTTGTAGCCCTTGCAGGAATTCAAAAGACGGTAAGTCCGCATACTTTTCGTCATTCATTCGCTACACATCTCGTAGAAGGTGGAGCAGATTTACGTGCTGTGCAAGAGATGTTGGGACACGAATCTATTTTGACTACAGAAATTTATACCCATGTTGATAGGAATTATTTGCGTGACACCATGATGAAATACCATCCATTAAGCCAAAAGTAAACTTATTTTCTAAATTCACCGTTAACATATAATCAACAATAAGACCTAAAAGGTTGACGTTTCATCAGTAACTGTCACTATCACTTCCCGACTATAATTTATTCATCACAAATTTTTTTATCATGAAAAACATCGTTTTCCTTTTTATTGTATTTTGTACAAGTGTCTCTGTTTCTGCACAATTGGGTCTATCTCTAGGGGGAGGTGCAAATTTCAGCAACCTAAAAGTAGACAATTTTGATAGTTTTAAACCAACGTCTAGCACTAATTATTTCCTATCTGTAAAACCAGAATTTCATCTTACTGAAAATTTGTGTATTGCTTTGGATATACAGTTTTCTCAGAAAGGCTTTGGTTTAAATGCTGATACTACTGACTTTATTGATGGTTACAAGTTTCAATATCTTGACATAATTCCACAAGTTCAATATAAATTATTTAAGCAATTAGCTATATATTGCGGACTCGGAGTCGGAATCAGGGGATCAGAAAAATACAAGATCAGAGATGCGTGGGAAGAGGCTGTTACGAAAGTATCTAGTGGTACCGATTTTACCTATGTGGTAGGTGTCAGAATATTTGCAACAGACAAACTATTTTTGCAAGCCCATTATGCTGGTGGATTATCTTCTTTTTATAAAGATGTAGTTTTTACTGATCCTCAAGGTAATGAAATTGAAAATGCGGATACAAAGTTGAGAAATTTTCAGATCGGTTTAGGATATCAACTATTTTAGCACCAACTTTTTGCTAAATATTTCCGTCTTTAATATTGTACCAAAAATATATAGTATGTCACAGATAATTAAGTTTTTAAAAATCAGTAGTGTCGCTTTCATACTTTTTGTAGTGACATCGTGCTGCAAAGAAGATTCAACTACATGCGTAGAAAATATTAACAATGATTGTGTCTGTACCCAGCAATATGACCCTGTCTGCGGATGTAATAATAAAACATATGGCAACGCTTGTATAGCAAGTTGTTCAGGCATTACAGAATTTACACCTGGTGAATGTCCTAAATAATTAATAGTAACATTCCTTGTAAAAGAAGGAATATACTCAAACAAAAAACAAAGTTTTCTGCTAAAAGATAAGCAAGTCGCTAAATTTTTTTTTAAAAAAAAGTTAACGATTGCTTATCTTTTTTTGTGCTAAACTTATTCTAAAGGCGTCACAGGTTTTTGTTCTCTTGCTCCAGACAATGCTAAAGTGTACAAATAATAATTTTCGTTTTTATAGTTTTTATCTTCCCATTTTTGCCACAATTGCAAAGAAGGAAATCTATCTGCATCGAGTGGTTTTGGTGATAAGACAACGATACCACCCACACCTTTAAATTTTGCAAACAATTTTAATTCGTTTTCAACAGGTAGATATATTTTGTCTACCCATCTGAAATAACTGAATGGAACGCCGTCTGGCAATTCATAAAAACTTCTTCTTGCATACCCAATTACTGGTGTCGCTTCAAATTTATTGATAGCTACAATGGGCACTTTTTCTGGTATCTTTTCTTTGATAAATTGGCCAGCGAGTTCTGCATTCGTAAACGGTATATTCTTTTCTTCTAATACTGCTTTCCCATTATGGACAATATTAAAAATAGCAAACACACTGATAACTAGTGTAGGTAAAAGTTCTTTTTTAATATCCAAACCTCTGATCTCTAGCAATGCTATAAAAAATATAAATCCCATGCCCCATTGTCTGATACCACCTAGGAAAAACAGAACACTAAACGCTAACATCATTGCTAAAAACATCAAAAAAGTTTTTAGCAGGATCTTATTTTTATAAAACACAAAGCCAATCCCTGCTAAACATAACATAGATATCAATAGTCCTATAGAAGTCCATCCATAAGTAAATGTGTCATTTGTAGATCCGATGGCATAAGTATTACTGAGATTTCCCTGAAAAGAAGTTAGTATTTTGTCCATAAATTCAAGCTTTTTTGCGCTAGTTTTGCTAACGTGACCAGAACTCCTAGGGAAGACAGATATTACAAAAAATAATAGACCTGCAGCTAAGCCAATAATATCCTTGCCTTGTAAAGCAGTAAAAATATTTTTTTCTTTCATCATCACATAAAAACCTAGAGCTATTGCCATCAATGCACCATATACCTCGGTCTGACACAAAAGAAAAAGCACCACTCCTAGCTGAACTTGTGAATAATCCTCCTTTTTTAAAAGGCTTGCAGCCCAAAAGGCAAATAATATTACAAGAAAGTAGCCTCTATTTACAATACCATATTCGAAAAATACAAAGTAAGATAATGCTAACAACACTTTGACAATTGTAGGTAGTCTAAACTTAACAAATAGAAAATATAATCCCGCTGCTACTGTGATGGTATGTGCAAAGTGAATAATGTATTCCGGTCTCGCTAGTGAAGAGAAAAATGTAAATATCTTTAAATATATATACCAAAGTGCCGGGTGACCTTCATAATAAAGGAAAGAAAAAACTTCTGTAAGACTTTTGTCTTTTGCAACAAACCAAGCTTGCCATTCATCTTTCCATAACTCATGATAATTAAACTTGAAATATGTAATGGCTATGACAAAAATGGCCCAGATTATATAGTCTATGTATTTATTCTTCATGTTCCTGAATTTTCACAGTCAGCGAATTAATACCTTCAAGGTTGTCTTTTCTCGAATGTTGCTCGAATATTAATGTATATTTTCCTTTCTTTTTATAATATGCTTTTGTAGACATTTCTATTTCAATGTCACAGTTTTTGCTTCCACAATCACCGATCCAATTGGTCTGACTATCTGATAATTGAAATGAAACAGGATTCGTTATTTTTTCTCCATCAGGAAAAACTGTTGTGATATTTAAATAAAGGTTTTCAAAAGAAAAATCTATTTCATGATTGATACTTAAAAGTAAATCATAAGCTACTGATGTATCTTGAACCTCATATTCAAAACCAATTTTATCAGCATATGACCATGGATTGGGGACATCTTCATTCTGATCAAAAATGGTTTTTGGTCCACACGCATACAACATTACAAAAAATAAAACGAAAAACAGGTACTTCACTAGCGAGAATATTTTTAGCAAAATTACTTTTCTTTTCATTATTATTTACTCTTACTTGATATTATAATTGCTTTTTGGCTTTTTGGAGACCTCAAATCAACAAAATTATAATATCATCTTTCCGTTTAGTTAAAATTTACAATAATTGTAATTGACAACTAAAAAATATGTAAATATCAATATCAGGTGTATATTTGGTCTTCTATTATGCCATTATCCGAATATTTTCACATGAACACAAAAAGGTTTATATTTATTTTATCATGTCTTGTTTATTGCTTTGCTGGTATCCTTACCATAAAGGCTCAAAATAGTGATACACCAAAACCTCTGAGTAACACACATTATATCAAAAACTGCTTTTTGGTAAAACAACCTGGTGTAATACTTTCAGGACAAAATATCATTGTTAAAGATGGATTTATAACAGATATTGGACCTAATCTAAAAATACCATATGATGCTCAGATTTTACTTGCTGACTCCATGTATGTGTACGCTGGTTTTATAGATGCGTATTCTAATACAGGTATCACAAAACCAGAACAAAAAGATAGACCTAGAATAGCAGACCCTGGTAATCCGCCCAATGATATTGCAGGTATCACTCCTCAGTTTTTATCAAATGAAAATTATAACCCTAGCGACAAGTCAGTAACAGACATGCGAACAGCTGGTTTTGGATTATCTCAAGTAGCACCAAGAGGAATGATGCTTCCAGGACAAAGTAGTATTTTCCTACTCGGCGAAGGAAATACAGATGAAATGATATTGAAATCTGAATCTGCTCAAAATTTCCAATTCGAAACATCAAGAGGCGTTTACCCATCAACATTGATAGGGATTATGGCTAAATTCCGAGATTTATACCAAAATGCAAAGATTGCTGGTCAGCATGAAGAGAAGTTTTTAAAAAACCCAAGTGGCCTTGCAAGGCCTGATTACAACAAAGAATTAAAATCTCTTTATCCCGTCACCACGAAAAAGCAGCCGCTATATATTGTGGCACAAAAGACGAAAGATGTACATAAAGCACTTTTACTTAAAGAAGAGTTTGGGTTTGACCTTGTATTAACAGAGGTCAAACAAGGATGGCACTATATTGAAAAGATTAAACAACAAAATATACCTGTGCTTCTTTCTTTAGATCTTCCTGGAGAAGAGAAAAAACCACAGGAAAAAGAAGCTAAAGATGGTGTAAAAAAGGATTCTTTAAAAACCGAAGTTAAAGAAATCAAAAAAGAAAAATTAGATCCTGAGAAAAAGGATTTCGATGCAAAGAAAGCAGCAATTGTCAAAGAATATTTGGCCCAAGCTGCTAATTTTGAAAAAAACGGAATAAACTTTGGATTTTCTTTTTTGAACAGTAAACCATCAGATATTAAAAAGACTATTAAAAAATTAATTGATAATGGTCTAAGTGAAAATGGCGCCTTAGCTGCTCTTACTACCAATCCTGCAAAAATACTCGGTTTAAGTCATCTACTTGGGACTGTAGACAAAGGAAAAATTGCCAATCTTACCATTACAGACAAATCTTATTTTGATGAAAAATCTGTGGTAAAGTTTGTTTTCGTTGATGGCAAAAAATATGATTACTCAGAGAAACCTAGAAAACAAAAAGATGAGAAAACAGACCATAAAATGATAGGTCTTTGGTCCTACGAATTTGAAATACCTGGCGCAATACAAAAAGGTAAAATTAATATTAAAAAAGATGGTTCAGATTTCAAAATATCTGTAAAAGACGATACGTCCTCTAATGAAGATGTTGCCACAGATATAAATGTGGATGGATCTAAGCTCACATTTAGTATAATGGCCAGTCAAAATACTCCTGTGAAAGTTGATTTTTCATTAGATTTTGAAGATAAAATTTATAAAGGAAATGTCAATGTTGCTTCTTTTAGTTCGTTTCCAATTAAGGGAAGTTATGATGGCGACCCAAAACTAAATTTCTAATAACCTAATAACAAACCAATGTTAAAATATATTCTACTTATTATCATACTATTACCAAAAGATCTTTTGTCCCAAAACATCTTGGTAAAAAATGGAACATTACTCACTGTTACCAATGGTGTCAAAGAAAATACAGATATATTAATCATCAATGGTAAAATCGCTAAAATAGACAAAAACCTTACCGCGCCTGAAGGCACACGAATTGTTGATGCAAATAACCAATACGTTATGCCTGGTATTATTGATGCCCACTCACATATTGCATTAGACGTAATCAATGAAGCTACAAGTCCTGTAACTGCCGAAGTTAACGTAGGAGATGTTTTGGATCCTTTGGATGTTGCGATTTATAGAGCTCTTGCTGGTGGTGTCACTATTTCACATGCTATGCACGGTTCTGCAAATGCCATCGGTGGTCAATGCGAAACCATCAAACATCGTTTTGGTACTACCAATCCTGACGACCTCCGAATGCAAGGCGCACCACGTACCATAAAGTTTGCATTAGGTGAAAACCCAATAAGAACGCATGGTGAAGGTAGTAAAATATCACCAAATACAAGGATGGGTGTGGAGCAAATATTCAGAAATGCCTTCAGTCAAGCAAAGCTATATATGAAGGAATGGGATGATTATAAAAAAGGCATTACTAAAACTTCGCCTGTATACAGTCTCCGAAACGAGACTATTGCGGATATTCTTAAAGGTGATATCATTATACACTGTCATTCATACAGAGCTGATGAAATCCTAATGTTGATGCGCGTCCTTAAAGACTTCGGCATCAATAAAATTTGTTTTCAGCATGTCAACGAAGGATTTAAAGTAGCGCCTGAACTTGCAGCTTTTGGTGCAAGTGCTTCCGTATTTGCAGATTGGTGGGCTTACAAATTTGAGGTATATTATTCTACTGCCTATAATGCCGCTATATTAACAAGAAACGGCGTAGTGACTTCTATAAATTCTGATTCTGAAGAACTTATTAGACATCTTTATCATGAAGCTGCAAAGACACAAAGATATGGTAGCCTAACAGATGATGAAGCATTGGCACTTATCACAATTAATCCTGCAAAACAACTAGGCATAGATACTAAAGTAGGATCTATAGAAGTGGGAAAAGATGGCGATATTGCTATTTTCAGTCAACACCCGTTATCTATTTATACAATCCCTCAAATGACTATCGTAGACGGGATAGTCAAATTTGACATTAAAAATGATGAGGCAGATATGCGTATTGATATCAATCCAAATGAGACTTATTCTTCGTTTTATGAGAACCAAAGACACCACGAATCACAAGGTTGTATGCATGGTTTAGAAGAATTACTTATGGAAGATAGCTACGCTAAATTTATGCGGTATAAATATTCCAAAAATCACAGCCATTAATTTCATTATTAATAAAAAGTCATAAAATGCATTTCTTAAAAATATATATTCTATTATTCTGTACTTTATTGCTGTTTAACATAAATGCACAACAAGTAAAAAAGGCAGAATCTGGCACTTTCCTATTAAAAAATGGTAATCTACACACTGTCACATCAGGCACTTTTGTAGGAGATTTATTAATTAAAGACGGAGTCATAGCAGATATTGGCAAATCTATCTCAGTCTCTGAGGCAAAGATCATAGATTGTAGTGGAAAACAAATTTATCCTGGTTTGATCGATGGAGGATGTAGATTAGGTTTGGTAGAAATTGATGCTATCTCACTTACTAATGACTTTAATGAACTAGGAGATTTTGTCCCACATATGAAAGCACTGACTGCCGTAAACCCTAATGCCGTAGCAATACCAGTCACTAGGGTAAATGGCATAACAACTGTCTTTGCCAAACCTGATGGAGGTACTTTTCCTGGAACTGGCGCGCTCATCCATTTATTCGGTTATAACCCTGACCAAATGTCAGCTGGTTCAGAAAGAGTCGTTATGAGATTTCCTTCCACAGGCAAACGTGGTCGATGGGATAGAAGATCTGATGACGATATAAAAAAGGATGCTGAAAAGGCAATCAAAAAGATTAATGATATTTGGGATACTGCCAATAACTACATGAAAATGGATTCGGCAGCTAGATCGGAGAATATTACCCTGTCTACAAATAATCCACAAATGCTTGCATTGCTTCCTATCGTGAGCGGAAAAGAACCTATTTTTATAGAAGTCAACTCAAAAAAAGATATTGAATCAGCTATCGAATGGATTACTGAAAAAAAATACAAAGCTGTATTTACCGGTGTAGCCGAAGGGTGGAGAGTAGCAGATAAGTTAGCTAAAAATGGAATCCCAGTGATCACCGGACCAATACTTAGTGTACCAGGTAGAGATAATGATAGCTATGATTCCTCATATACTAATCCTTCTATAATGATGAAAGCAGGTGTGAAAGTTGCCATCCGAACCGACAATGCTGAAAACGTTAGAAATTTACCTTTCAACGCGGGTTTTGCAGCAGCTTACGAAATGGGTAAAGAAGAAGCATTAAGAGCTGTGACCATAAATACTGCTGAAATATTTGATGTGGGTGATAAGATAGGAAGTCTAGATAAAGGAAAAATAGCCAATCTATTTATTTGTGATGGAGATGCTTTTGAAACCAAAACGAAAATAGAGCACTTATTTATTAAAGGATGGAAAATTCCTCTAGAAAGTCGTCATACCTTATTATATGATGAATTTCTTGATCGGACTCCTGGTTTAAAATAAGTATTAGTGCAATTTGGTATTATTCTTATGTCTCTGCGAATCACGTTGAGTCTTCTTATCCATGTTATCTTTAATGGCATTCGATAGATCTATTCCTGTTTGATTGGCAAGACAAGTCACGACCCAAATTACATCCGCAAGTTCATCCGCAAGTTTTTTCTTTTGCTCATCTTCTGATATTTGCGTTTTAAATGATTGCTCTCCATACATACGTGATATTAATCGGGCTACTTCGCCAACTTCCTCCGTTAATATAGCCATATTGGTAAGTTCAGAAAAATATCTTACTCCTATATTTTTTATCCATTCATCCACTTCTCTTTGATACGTTGATATTTCCATTATTCTTTTTGTTTTGTGTCAATAATAATAGTGACAGGCCCATCATTAATTAATTCTACTTTCATATCTGCTCCAAATGAACCCGTAAAAATTTCTCTTTTATATAAATCAGAAAGGTTCTTAACAAATTCTTGGTATAATTGATTTGCCTTATCTGGTCTTGCAGCCTTAATGAAAGATGGTCTATTACCTTTTTTAGTACTTGCATGTAGAGTGAACTGGCTAACAACCAAAATGTCTCCTTCTATATCTGAGACAGATAAGTTCATTTTTTCTTCAGCATCATTAAAAATTCGTAATGAAATAATCTTTGGGACTAGCCATTGAATATCAGACTTATCATCTTCTTCTTCAATACCTAATAAAATTAATAGGCCTTTTGCAATTTTTGCTTTAACTTGACCAGATATAGTCACACTAGCCTTCGAAACTCTCTGAATTACTACCTTCATAAATACTTATAAACATGTTTTTAATAGCTAATATATAATACTTTTACATATTGCGGTTTATAAAAAACTTATCCACACCAAAAATGTACAATGACTAGGTAAAAGTAACACATAATTGTGAATTTAAGTATAATCTGACCGATGCTTATCTAAATTTATCTTCATAAATGGTGATAACGCAATCTTTTGCACATAAAATAAAGCAAAAAAAGATTACAAGTTATGATGTGGATAAACTTTGCCATCTGTTTGTTTATATGTTAATTACTTAATAAACAGTATTTTAAAACTAATTATGTTTATATATTATGTGGATAAATAGAAAAAAAATATTTGATCATTATCTTTTCCACATATCCACATTGCTAATAATGATAAATTTTTTATTTAAATAAAGAATTATATTATTAATACAAAAATAGCTTACTCAAAAAATCAAAATTTCTTTTTCTGTGTTTGAGTGAGTAATTTTGCAGCATGATACAATACAAATTTATTTCAACCCATTTTATTCAACCAAAAGAACTAAGGCAAATTGTATACAGCTGCTTTCAACCTTTAAATATTTTTAATTTATGAAATATTCAAATAAAGTAATTGTTTGGTTGTTTATTGGTTTGGTTATGGTTTTTATACAAGTTGTAGTGGGTGGAATTACTAGACTTACAGAATCTGGTCTATCCATAACTAAGTGGGAAGTTGTCAGTGGTACTTTACCCCCATTTACAGATCTTGGATGGGAGAACGAGTTTAATTTATACAAAGAGACACCTCAATATAAAGAAATAAATGAAGGTATGTCCCTAGAAGACTTTAAATTCATATATTTCTGGGAGTATATACATAGATTTTGGGCTAGGATAATGGGATTTGTGTTTATTATACCTTTTTTATGGTTTTTTGCTAGGGGATATTTAGATAAGGCAATATTAATCAAACTTGGATGGGTAGTGTTGTTAGCACTTCTTGCTGCGACATTTGGATGGATCATGGTGGCAAGTGGTTTAATTGAGCGCCCTTGGGTCAATGCTTACAAGTTGTCTTTACATTTATGCATTGCTTTTGCTGTTTATGCTATGTTGTTATGGACTTATCTGTTTGCAAGGGAAGAGAATATCATTTTACCAAATATAGACTTGGCAGGATTCCGTCGTTTAGTTTATGTCTTTCTAGGTGTTTTAATATTTCAGATATTTATGGGTGGAGTTATTTCTGGAATGAAAGCAGCGGTCGTTTACCCTACATGGCCGGATATGAACGGGGTTTATTTGCCTGAAATCATTTTTGACATTAAACAGTGGAATGCGGAAAACTTTAATAATTATGATAAGAATCTTTTTATGCCTGCTCTAGTCCATTTTATACATAGGAGTACTGCCTATATTCTATTTGTGATTGGTTTGTTTTTAGTTTTCAGGATTTTTAGCATAATAAATTCACAGGTGGATAAACAACTTTATGTTAAGTTTAGGTTGTTAGGCATCATAATTTTTTTAATGTTAAGTATGCAAGTCATTCTTGGAATCATCACTGTAATCAGTAGTAAAGGGGAAATTCCAGTGTTCTGGGGAGTGCTGCATCAAGCTGGTGGTTTACTATTATTAACTACTGTAGTTTACACAATTTTTGTACTCAAGATTAAAAAATAAAAAAATAGCTCTATATTGCCACAAATTTTGACAAAACAGCATTTAGCATTATCTAATGGATAAATATATCATTAAAGAAGAAGGTAATTATAAGTACATTGAGACTGGAGGTGAAGGAACACCTTTGGTTTTATTGCACGGATTATTAGGTGCTTTGAGTAACTTCGAGGGTATAATAAATCATTTTAGTAAAACGCATAATGTTGTCGTACCTATTTTGCCTTTATTTGAAATATCTCTACGAAGCTTATCTGTGATGAGGCTAGTAGATTATGTAGATGATTTTGTTCACTACAAAAATTATACAAAAGTACATATTCTTGGTAATTCACTAGGAGGTCATATAGCACAGTTATATGCATTAAAGAATCCTGACACTACGTCGAGTATGACTCTTACTGGTAGTAGTGGTCTATTTGAAAGTGCTATGGGTAATACATTTCCTAAGAGAGGTAACTATGAATATATGAAAAAGAAGGCTGAAAGTGTCTTCTATGATCCTGCTGTCGCTACAAAGGAATTAGTTGATGATATTTACGTCACTGTCAATGATCTTAAAAAAGCAATGTGTGTCATTGCTATTGCTAAATCTGCAGTACGTCATAATTTGGAAGATAGGCTTGATGATATAAAATGTCCTACTTTATTAATTTGGGGTATTCAAGATTCAGTGACGCCTATATGGGTAGGTGAAAAGTTTCACGAGCTTATTCCTAATTCTGAATTAGTAAAAGTAGATCATTGTGGTCACGCACCTATGATGGAAAGGCCTGAACTATTTAATATTGCACTAGAATCGTTCATGACTAGGGTGGAAAATAATACGTTTATGACAGACAAAAAAGACACTTATACGCTTGATTAATAATTAAATAAGTATAATATTTATTTTAATTTGTCTTGTTTTTATCGATCTAGAACAGCTTGAATTTTAATTATATGAATCTTAATTCAAATAAAATATTTTTACACAATTCTTAGGCCGTTTTAAAACTACTTCTACAAGTGTTTTTCTCACTTTAATTTGTTTCCAATTATAATATGAGTTTTATCAAAGTGCTACCTGTTTAAACAAAGAATCTTTTATCTTACAATTTCTATAAGATAAAAGATTTTTATGTTTTTTACTACGTAACAACTTTTTAAGGTTGTATCTTAGATTTAAGTTTATTGTTTTTTTGCATCGGGTTTTCTTGGTTGCCTTGTCCCCTTCTTTTGAATATTTCAAATTGGCTCATTTTGTCTTCTCTAGGGTAAGAATTATTTGAAGTATCAATATCAGCTGTCTCTAGATATGGGTCAAGATTGAATTTCAATATCTTATTATCTGTTTTGTGAACACGGGTAATTTTTCTTTCTCCCTTGCGCCAGATTTCTGCTGGTATTCTTATAAGTTCTGTATTACCATTTTCATAAATGATTTCATAAATAACTGGCATTACTAGATCCCCTATCCTTTCTATTTCTATTTCATAAAAAAAGCTAGTACTTTTTTGTAATTCTTTTTCTTCGTTTGATAATCCACTTATTGTTTTTTCATATTCAGCCTTATCTTGTTCGGTAGTTATTAATGGATCATACGATGTATAAAAGTCGTTTAAAGTTGTATCTTTCTCATTATATGTTTGTTTTATATCAGATTTATTTCTGACGGCACTAATTGTCTTAAGTGATTCCTGTTTCTTTTTTTCTTGTTCATTTTTTTTAACTGGATCTTTAGGTAGAACTGATTTAACTTTTACATCTGATATAGCTAGGTCTACATGATCATTCGTAAAGAACCATCCTCGCCAGAACCAGTCCAAGTCTACACCTGAAGCGTCTTCCATTGTTCTAAAGAAGTCAGCAGGATATGGTTGTTTAAACGCCCATCTTTTTGCATATTCTTTAAATGCATAATCAAATAATTCCCTACCCATAATTGTTTCTCTTAGAATATTTAATGCAGTTGCAGGTTTAGCATATGCATTATTTCCTAGCTGATATGCTGATTCTGGATTGACCATTATTGGTGACATTTTTGTTTTATCACCAGCCATGTAATCTACTATTTTATGAGCTTCCCCTCGACCAGATGGATAGTCTCTTTCAAATTCTTGTTCAGAAAGGTATTGCATAAATGTATTTAGTCCTTCGTCCATCCAAGCCCATTGTCTTTCGTCAGAGTTAATTATCATAGGAAAAAAATTATGTCCTACTTCATGTATGATGACACTTATCATTCCATATTTAGTTCGTTCAGAATAGGTACCATCTTTTTCACATCTACCAAAGTTGAAACAGATCATTGGATATTCCATGCCTATTCTATCGGCGTTAATTGACCATGCTACGGGATATGGATAGTCAATTGTATATTTTGAATAAGATGTTAATGTATGCGCTACAGCTTTTGTACTATACTTTTCCCATAATGGATTTCCTTCTTTTGGGTACATAGACATAGCCATACTTGTTTTATCTCCGATTTTGACATTCATAGCATCCCATATAAATTTTCTAGATGAAGCAAAGGCGAAGTCTCTGACATTTTCAGCTTTAAATATCCAAGTCTTTTTTGTTTTTGACTTTTGTTTTTCCCTTTCTTCAGCTTCTGCTTGTGATGCAATTATAACTGGATGGATAAACTCTTTTTCTGCTTTTTTGTAATTGGCTAGTTGTGCTGTATTGAGGACTTTATCCATATTTTGGAGTGTTCCTGTGGCTGCTACCAAATGGTCACTTGGTACGGTAATACTTACTTGATAATCACCAAATATTAATGTAAATTCTCCTGAACCTAAGAATTGATTATTTTGCCAACCTTCAATATCATTGTATGCACACATCCTTGGAAAGAATTGTGCTATTGTATACAAATAGTTGTCATCTTCTTTAAAATATTCATAGCCAGATCTTCCACCTAGTTTTAGTCTATCGTTAATGTTATACCAGTATTTTATTTTAAAACTATATTTTTCTCCGCTCTTCAATGATTTAGGAAGGTCTATTCTCATCATCGTGTTATTTACTTTGTATACCAGGTCTTTGCCATTTATATCCTTAACATAGTCGAGTTTAAAACCACCATCAAACCAAGGGTTCAATTTTGTGATGTCATTGGCGTCTACTTTATCTGAAAGTGATTGTTGATTTATTTTATGAGTATCTGATTCTTTTGATTGAATGTTCTGGTCTAGTTGTAACCAAAGATAGTTTAATATATCTGGTGAATTATTAAAAAACGTAATTGTTTCTTCACCATATATTTTTTGATTTTCGTCATCTAGTTCTACTTTGATATTATAGTCTGCTCTTTGTTGGTAATATTCATGACCTGGTGCGCCTGTTGCTGTTCTATAGGTATTTGCAGTTGGTAATAGATCATACATTTGTCTGAAGGGACTTTGGTCTGTTGTCTGTGACTTGAGTGATGATAAAGATATAACACTGAAAAGTATTATGCTTATGTATTTCATAAATTGTTGTTTGTTTGCTGATTTAAAATATTATAAATAGATTATTTGTTCTTATTGTTTATTATTTTTTATGTTTCACGTGAAACATTTATTAATTGTCTCAAATTAAGTTTTGGTATTTATTTTATATATAAAACTATTTGTTTGTTAATCTACATACCTTTGTGTTTTTGTTTATTGATTATACTAAATGTACTAGAGATAGTTGTTCTTAAATGGATTTTAAATTATTTTACACAAAGTCAAAAATGGAAAAGATTTTATTATCTTTTTTAGTCTTTTTGTGCTTATTCTTATCAGTCAGTTCTGCTTATGATGGTGGCGATTTTGATGTATATTTGGAAGCTGCATATAAACTTTATCATGGGCAAAATCCTTATTTGCCACCATATGCAAAGGACGGAATGGGTTACTCATATAGTCCATTTTTTATAATGATGCTAATTCCTTTCACTTCTAATTATTTCGTGACGGAATTAGCATGGTGTCTACTTTCTTTTTATTTTGTTTACAGAAGTTATAGAATATTTAGTTTTTACTTAGATATTAAATTTGCCAATAGAAGTACATGTTTAGTTTATGTAACATTGCTTGTTATTCTTTCATACCAGTTTTTAAGTAATAATATAGGTATGGTCCAAGTAACTCCTTTCTTAATGTGGATTATGTTAGAGTCTATATTCCAGATACAACAAAAGAATAGAAATGTGTTAGGAGGTTTACTATTAGGTATAGGAATTAATATAAAGATCCTTCCTATTGTAATGCTTGGTTATCTTTTTTATAGGGGCTATTTTAAATCTTTTTTAATAGCAATAATATTTTTCATCCTTCTATTTTTTGCTCCTACGCCATTTTGGGGCTTAGATTATAATATTACTTTATTAAAGGACTGGTGGATAATTATAAATCCTACTAGTGCCGAGCATCAGGTGGAGACAGGCATAGGTACACATAGCATGGTTGCTTTTCTTCCTGTTTATTTGTCACATACAGTTGGTCAGTTGCCATATAGTAGGAATATTTTGGACTTAGATTTAAACGTTGCAATTATAGTAACTAATATAGTAAGTGCCTTATTGGTTGTTATGTCATTACTGTATTTTAGAAGTTTTCCTTTTATAAGAGAGGTGTCTAATAAAAAGACTATTTGGGAAGTGTCTTTCTTTCTCTTATTGATACCCTTAATTTTTCCTCACCAACAGAAGTATGCGTTTTTGTTGGTATTACCAATGACTGCATATATTGTTTATTTCTTTTTTAATACGTGGGATATTTATAAAAGTGGTAGTTTTTATAGGATGGTGTTATTTGTTTTTATTATTTCAATGATAGTTTTTTCACCTATACATGGTTCTGATATTATAGGTAAGGACTTATTTAAGCTATCGCAGCATTACAGGTTAATAACAATTTCTACATTATTAATGATACCAATATCTTTATTTTGTAGTCCAAGGAAACTTATAGAAACTTCATATAGTTTACAAAATAAATAAAAAAAGGCCAGCGATTGCTCACTGACCTTTTTGCTAATTTATTTATCGGAGCAAAGATAATAATTAATTTAATTAATTGTACAATATTAGACAATTCTTGCATATATTTATCTTACTCATTGATAGACTATTTTTTATCATTTTGTTTCACGTGAAACATTTAAATAAACTGTCCCGTGAATGATTCCTTAATAGCCTTCAACCCTTCTGGCCTACCTTCATATAATAAGTGACCACCTTCTTTTCCACCTGTCGGACCTAGATCAATAACCCAATCTGCTGCGCGAATAACATCCATATTATGTTCAACAATTAGAACTGTATGTCCGTTTTCCACTAGTGCATTGAAGGCATCCATGAGTTTGTTTATATCATGAAAATGTAGACCAGTAGTAGGCTCATCAAATATGAAAAAGATATGTTTTGATGTGAATTCTTTGGTTAAGAAACTCGCTAGCTTTACTCTTTGGGCTTCACCGCCAGATAACGTGCTAGATGCTTGACCTAACTTTATATATCCTAATCCTACATCGAAAAGCGGTTGTAGTCGAGCAAGTATGTTCTTTTTATCTTTAAAGAAAATAAGAGATTCTTCTATCGTCATATCCAAAACATCATAAATATTTTTGTCTTGGTAGGTTACTTCTAACACTTCTTTTTTAAATCTATGGCCATTACATTCTTCACACAATAAAGTCACATCAGCTAGAAACTGCATCTCTACTGTTAAATATCCTTCGCCTTTACACGTTTCACATCTACCGCCTTCTACATTAAATGAAAAGTGTTTTGGTTCATATCCCTTTATTTTTGACAACTGCTGATCGGAGTATAACTTTCTAATATCATCATATGCTTTTACATACGTCACTGGATTAGAACGGGAAGATTTACCGATCGGACTTTGGCTAACCATTTCCACCATGGTGAAATTCTTAGTATCTCCACTTATCTTTTCATGTTTGCCTGGAGACGTTGCTACAGGGTCATTTATCAATAATTTTAATGCAGGATAAAGTATATGTTTAACCAAACTTGTTTTTCCAGATCCAGATACACCAGTGACTACACACATGGTTTGAAGAGGAATAGTGACATCAATGTTTTTTAGATTGTGTTGTCTAGCGCCTGTAATCTTGATTTTATTTTGAATCTTTCTCTTCTGTTTTGGGATAGGAATACTTTTCAGTCCAGTTATATAATCAGAAGTCAAGCTACCTGGTACGCCTTTCATAAATTCATCGTATTTTCCAGCATAAACTAAGTTTCCACCATGAATACCTGCTTCTGGCCCAATATCCACAATATAGTCAGCATTTCTTATTACGGCTTCTTCGTGTTCAATAACCACAACTGTATTACCTAAATCACGAAGTCTCTTTAAGACCTTAACAAGTTTTTCTGTGTCCTTCGGATGTAAACCCACACTAGGTTCATCTAATATGTATAATGAGTTAGTGAGATTACTTCCGAGTGTTCTTGTTAGATTTATCCTTTGAGTCTCACCACCACTCAACGTTGCTGCAAGCCGATCTAGAGAAAGATAGCCAAGTCCGATCTCGATCATAGTGCTTAATCTGTTTCTAACTTCTGTTAAGATACGGTCAGAAATTTTTTGATCATGGACACTTAGTTCTAATTTATCAAAAAACAAAAGTAACTCGTCTATTGGGATGTTTATCAATTTAGTAATATCTACATTCCCAACTTTAACGTAAGTTGCTTCTTTTCTTAATCTCCCTCCTTTACAGACATTACAAATGGTTTTACCTCTGTATCGTGATAACATTACTCTATTCTGAATCTTGTATGCACCTTCTTCAAGTTCGTTAAAAAAGGCATCTATCCCGTCAAAATATCGGTTTCCTGACCAAAGAATATCTTTTTGACTTTCTGTAAGATCTTTATACGGTTTATGAATTGGGAAATTAAATTTGTCTGCATTACTTACTAATTGGGCCAACCACATTTTTCCTTTTTCACCACGCCAGCACGCGACGGCTTCTTGATAGATGGTCAGGCTTTCGTCTGGAATCACTTTTTCTGGATCTATACCTAGCATTTTACCATATCCTTCACATTTAGGACAGGCGCCGTATGGATTATTATAATTGAATAATTGATGACTTGGTTCTAAAAAGACTATACCATCGAGTTCAAACCTGTTGTTAAAATACTTTTCTTCTCCATTTATCACAGAAACATAACATTCGCCTTCAGATTCAGAAAAAGCGACAAGTACAGAATCGGCTACTCTTTTGCGATTATCTTCATCTTCATTGACTACAAATCGGTCAATCAGGATTTTTATTTCTTGCTTTGTAGATATTACAGATTCGTCTTTATTTATTTTGTCGTTTTCAATAAGCTCTTCTATTGTTGTGATACTATTTTCATAAATGACTCTACTATACCCTTTTTGCATTAGTAGGTCTAATTCTTGACCTATAGTTCTGTCATGTTTTCGTTGTAACGGTATCAGAAGTTGGACTTTTGAGTCAAGTTCTAAACTAAATATAAAATTTACGACATCACTTACTTCATGTTTTTTTACCTGATCGCCAGAAACTGGCGAAATAGTTTTACCAATTCGAGCGTATAAAAGACGCATATAGTCATATACTTCAGTAAGCGAACCAACGGTGGACCGTGCGTTTGAAGAGCTGACTTTTTGTTCTATGGCGATAGCCGGACAAATCCCTTTTATGAAATCAACTTCTGGTTTTTTCATTCTGTCTAAAAACTGCCGCGCATAAGATGAGAGACTCTCCACGTATCTTCGTTGACCTTCGGCATATAAAGTGTCGATGATAAGTGATGACTTTCCAGAACCAGAAAGACCCGTGACCACTACGAGTTTATTCTTTGGAATAAATAATTCTATATCTCTTAAATTATTCGATCGCGCACCTTTGATGTGGATGAATTTTCGGAGTTCTGCTCTTTTTTCTGCCTCAGTTATAAGATCAGTCTGTGAATACAAGACGTTTTCCATGAATAAAAGTACTAGTTATATTTAGAATTTATTACCATATCTATTTGATTTACAATATAATATGTATAATCCGACAATTTGATAATGCAATAACACAGCAAGATATTGCTCAACAACTTAATATAATAATATTGTGTGCTGAAAGTTGTGAACAATCGCCTATTTTAATTTGATAAAAAAATGATGATGCTTAACTTTACCTAATGATACTGTGAATTATTTATTCCCTTTTTCTGAGATTAGGTATTTTTTTGTATAGGATTGTTTCTTTTCTATGGAGATACCATATTCATCTTTAAGCATCATTTGGAGATTTTCAAAAGATTGGTAATTTATATTCCAATCATGAATTTTAGTATAACTGCCAAAATAAGTAATTTCTTTTTGGAAAATATTGGATAGTTGCAACACTAAGTCCTTTATAGAAAAATTATCAGCCTGAAAATATCCTTCACCAGTTATAAATGATGGGGAAAAATTTTCATTCCATTCATACATTTGATTGTCCCAAAGAAGCGTACTATCTAAGACAGAACATTCATATATATCTTTCTCTTCTCTATGAATAGTGTATTCGCTATTTATGGTTTGCATGAATAAGTTTATAACGGTGCCTCTATTACTACTGACCAAACAAGTATCTACAGAGAAATAGCCAGACCTGTTAAATTCTGGTTTTATAATAATATTGTGGTTTGGGATCTGTAAAATAGACGCTATAATTTCGCTGTATCTACCAGAGAATTTTGATGAATTACAATCGTTCACAACATTATGAGCGATATCTTCATTCGCTAAAAGAAAGCGAGATGTAATTTCATTCATTCTAAATTCTTGACCTAAATCTTCAGTTTTGACTTTTTGTTCTTCATGATGTGTTATAATTTTTTTGTCAATATTTGTAGCAACTTTTCTTTTTGTATTTATAAACTCATTAAGTAATTTAAAATTCATATCTGAAGGCATGCCTTTCCAAACGATACTACCATCTGGCGCAATTAGAACGGAATATGGCAGAGATTCAATTTTGTATTTGTCAAATGTTCTATTTTTATAATCAGTAACTATAAACGTTTTTGCTTCTCTATTTTTAAAAAATTGTTGGATTAATGTTTGATTTTCATTTGTGATACTAAGATATATTACTTTTTCCCCTGTTGTCTTTTTTAGTTCAGACATGTGATCCATCGCTTTTAAGCACGGACCACACCATGTTGCCCAAAAATCTACCATTATATATTGTTCTTTCTTAATGTCAGGTGCAGCGTTTGGTATTATCCAAGCACCTATTTCAATAGAGGTGGACCAAACCAATTTTGGAATGATTAGAATAAATACTAAAAGTAAATAACTCTTCACAATAATTTGTATTTAAATATACAGATATTCAGTACAATAAACATACCAATAATTCATAATCTATTTTAAGTATTACTGAATTTATCCACTACCTTTTGCTATAAAACACTATAATATGGAATAAAATATTATCAATTATCAGTGACTTTCTTCTAAAACAACGTCAATTATAGGTATAATTTTTTATTTAACTAAAACCAACATTAAAATGAAAAACGTATTAAGTTTAATCTTTGGTATATTTACAATAGGTATTGTAAATGCACAAGAAAGTTTACCAGCAAACCCAAAACCAGGAGCTTGTTATGTAAGATGTATTACTTCTGATGAATTCAAGACAGTAGAAGAAAGAATTATGGTGAAACCTGAGTTTACTAAACTTGAAGTTGTGCCAGCTACTTACAAAACGATAGAAGAAAGAGTTTTAATCAAGGAAGCTTCTAAAAAACTTGTTTATGTGCCTGCAGTTTATGAAACTGTTGATGTTTCTTATATCCAAAAAGAAGGTAGGACAGATTTATCGGTTAATGCAGCAACATTCACACCCGATACAGAAGTTAGAGAAATATACCCAGCAACATCAGGTTGGGAATATACTTCGTTAACAGATTGTAAATCACCAAACCCAGGTGATTGCCAAGTGTTGTGTTATGTAGAAAAACCGTCTGCATCAAGTACTACAAATGTTCAAAGACTAGCTAGCCAGGCATCAACAATTAATAATCCTGTAGTAGAAGTCAAAACTTCATATAAAAAGCAAGTTATTAAGACGCCAGCAAGAATGGATGAGATAGAAATTCCTGCAGAATACACAGTTATTAAAAGACAAGTTATCGACGTTCCAGCATCGACTAGAACAATAACTATCCCTGCAGAATACACGACAATTAAGAAAACAGAAATTGCTAAAAAAGGTGGAATTTCAACATACTCAGAGATTGATTGTAAACTCGTTAATTACAGTGCGTTGCCTATACTTTATGACCTAGGAAGTGCTGCATTGACATCAAAAGCAAAATCAATCATAGATGAGAACTTGTACAAACTTATGGTTGGAAAACCAGATGTTTCAGTAGAAATAGCTTCTCATACTGACTCAAGATCTGACGATAATTACAACATGAGTTTGTCACAAAGAAGAGCAGAATCAGTAGTCAACTATTTAGTAAGTAAAGGCATCAAAAGAAGCAGATTAGCTGCTAAAGGTTTCGGTGAAAGCAAACTTAAAAACAGATGTGCTAATGGTGTAGAATGTTCAGAAGATGAACACCAAGCAAACAGAAGAACGGAGTTCAGAGTTATAAATGCAAAATAACTTGACTTTAAGTCAGAAACATTAATTTTTAGCCGAGAATGTAATTATTTCATTCTCGGCTTTTTTTTGTCAAATATCATAAGAAATTAAAAATAATTTTACTTTTTGATACACGTTACAATAAAATAATTTAACTTAGAGTTAAATTTTCATAAAACGATCATTATGGCTAAGTACATGTGTATGGACACGTTAAAGTTTTTACTTTTTGATGTCCACAAAGTTCAAGATTTACTTAAGTTTGAGCGATTTGCTGATTATGATGAGGACTCAATGAACATTCTTCTGGAATCAGCAAAAACATGGGCAGATCAAGATTTCTACCCCTATTACAAAGAGATGGATGAAAAACCAGTTTATTACAAAGATGATAAGGTTTACTCTCATCCTATTCTTAAAAAAATATTCAAAGATGCGGGTGAGAATAGTTGGATCGGAACTTATTTTGACTACGAAGATGGTGGAATGCAAATGCCACATACTTTAGCAAATGCAACTAATCACATCATCGAAGCAGCAAATAATCATATACCTGGATATTTAGGTTTGACATCTGGTGCTGCGCATCTCATAGCAAGTTTCGGAACAGATGCATTGAAAAAGACATTTATACCCAATATGTTGGCAGGAAAATGGGGAGGCACGATGGCTCTTACCGAACCACAAAGTGGTAGTTCTTTGACTGATATTGTTACATCAGCTGCACCTTTAGAAAATGGTACTTATAAGATAAATGGACAAAAAATTTTTATTTCTGGCGGAGATCATGAAGCTGTTGAAAATTTTGTCCACCTCACTTTAGCAAGAATAGACGGTGCGCCGCAAGGAACGAAAGGAATATCTCTATTTGTTGTACCAAAATATAGACTTGATGCAAACGGCTCTCTTATTTATAATGATGTAAAAGCTGTTGCAGACTTTCAGAAAATGGGACAACGAGGGTATAGTACAGTTCATTTGGTTTATGGTGAGCAAAATGATTGTGAAGGATATCTTGTTGGAGAGCCTAATCAAGGTTTGAAATATATGTTCCAAATGATGAATGGTGCAAGGATAGATGTAGGCATGACTGCAGCTTCAACAGCGACAGCAGCATATTATGCATCACTTCAATACGCAAACGAAAGACCTCAAGGACGAAAAATCTTAAATACGGGTAAAAAAGATGTCTCCGAAGGTCAAACACTTATCATTAATCATCCAGATGTTCGTAGAATGCTTTTGTTACAAAAAGCTATCAATGAGGCATCCTTAAGTTTACTTTTGGAGTGTTCAAAATTGAGCGATTTAGCTCATAGCGAGCAAGGTGAAGAAAAAGAAAACTACCATTTATTACTAGAATTATTGACACCAGTAGCCAAAACGTATCCGTCAGAAATGGGAAGAATAGCTATAAATAATGGTTTGCAGATATTAGGAGGATACGGTTATTGTATGGATTTCCCATTGCAACAATATCTCAGAGATATCAGGATTATGGCTATTTATGAAGGAACTACGGGCATCCAATCCTTAGATCTATTGGGTCGCAAAATTCCTGCTCAAAATGGCAAACCATTAGAATTATTGATGCTAAATTTTAGCAAAACAATTAGATCGGCCAAAGAAGATGTAGATTTAGCTTCTTATGCTGACAGACTTGCATTAGGAATTAGCGATGTCCAAAAAGCCCTAGGATACTTGATGCCATATGCCGCTCAAGGTGATTTTGAAAATTATCTTGCTGATGCGACTATTTTTATGGAAATGGCCGCTAATGTAATTATTGCAGAGCAATGGCTGAAAATGGCTTTGAATGCTAAAACTGCTTTACATAATGAAAACAAAAAGTTCGAAAAGTCTTTTTACGAAAGCAAAATTCATACGATGAAGTTTTATTATAAATATGAATTGCCAAAAACTAAGGCAAATCTATCTACTATCATGAACAGTGACAAATTAACAATTGTTGATGATGATAATAAAGTAATTTTTTAAAAACAATAAATAATAAATATGGGCATTGAATCAATTCTAGAAGCAATAACAAAACAAGCAGCAAACGTTGCACCATTTGGGGCAAAATTAAAATTTGTTCTAGGTGAAGACGTGATTTTAATCGACGGTACAGGTGATAGTAATATTGTCTCTCAAAATGATGAAGAAGCTGCATGTACGATAAGCACTGAAGCGGACACTTTTTTACAACTAAAAAATGGAGAACTTAACCCAATGATGGCAGTTATGACTGGGAAAGTAAAAATCAAAGGCGATATGGGATTGGCCATGAAACTTCAGTCGCTTATTCAGTAGATAAAGTATTCTTCAATAGTAATAAATTGAGAAAAGGCAATCAATATTGTTTGCCTTTTCTCAGTGTTTACTAGTAAAAATATGTTTTTATATAATCAATGATAGATATTCTATTCATCCAACAATAAATAACCAACGTAATTAAGAGAAACCACAGAACTATTTTAAACTTTTTATAAAAAGCTCTTAATACTTCTCCTCTAGTACGGTATCTTTTGCGCTGACGATAAGCCATAGATTTAAATTAGAAAGGTAAGTCATTAAAATCCTCAGGAAGTCCTCCATCGTTAAAAGAATTTCCTTCTTCAAATATTGGTGGTGATGGTGGCGTAGGACCCTGAAAACCTTGATTATTTTGGACCACTTTATCTACTTTCCAAGCGTTAAGATTTGTGAAATACTTTCCTTGCCATTCTCTACCACGAAGATCAAATGAAACCTTAACTTTTTCACCCTCTTCACAGGGATCAATGACGCCACATTTATCTTGTGTGAGTTGGAACTTAACATATTGTGGGTAAGTGCCTTCTGTAGTAATCACAAATTCTCTTGTTTGAAATGAACTCGATTTGCTTTCTACATCAAATTTTTTGTGAAGGATGCCTTCTATTTCGAATGTCATGTATATACTATTTTAGATAAATTAATTTTTATTAATATGCTTTAGCGAAAATAACCCTTCTAGTAGATGGTTTGCCTGAATAAACACAAACGCCATTTTCTTCCTCTGCATCCAATGGAATACATCTGATAGTCGCCTTGGTTTCTTCTTTAATTTTTTCTTCTGTCTCTGATGTTCCGTCCCAATGACAAGAAAGAAATCCACCTTTGGTTTCTAAAACTGTTTTAAATTCTTCAAAATTATCCACTTTGGTGAAATGATCTTCCCGGAATTTTTTTGCTCTATTTAGCAAGTTTTCTTGTATATCAACCAATAATTGCTCTACATAAGATACTACATTATCTAACGGAATTGTTGTTTTTTCTTTGGTATCTCTACGTGCAACTTCTATGGTGTTATTTTCAATATCTCGTTTACCTAGACCCAATCTTACAGGAACACCTTTCATTTCATACTCTGCAAATTTGAATCCTGGACGTTTCGTTTCGTCCATATCAATTTTTACACTTATTCCTAAAGCTTTAAGTGCCTTGCTTATTTCTTCTGCTTTCTGTGTAAGTTCTGTATCAGGTTTTGGTATTGGAACAATGACTACCTGAATAGGTGCCAATAACGGAGGCAATACTAGACCTTCATCATCAGAATGTGTCATGATCAATCCACCGATCAGACGAGTGGATACTCCCCAAGATGTAGCCCAAACATATTCGTTTTCATTTTTATCATTACTGAAGGTTACATCAAAAGCCTTAGCAAAATTTTGACCTAAAAAATGGGAAGTACCAGCTTGAAGTGCTTTACCATCTTGCATTAATGCTTCGATCGTAAAAGTATCATCCGCTCCAGCAAATCTTTCATTTTCTGTTTTAAAACCCTTGATTACCGGCATTGCCATGAATTTTTCTGCAAATTCAGCATATATATCATGCATTTGTCTTGCTTCTGCGATTGCTTCTTGCGAAGTAGAGTGCGCAGTGTGTCCTTCTTGCCATAGAAATTCAGCCGTTCTAAGGAATGGTCTAGTCCGCATTTCCCATCTTACTACATTGGCCCATTGATTGATCAGAATAGGTAGATCTCTATATGACTGAATCCAATCCCTATAAGTATTCCAAATGATGGCTTCTGAAGTAGGACGAACGATGAGTTCTTCTTCAAGTTTTGCATCTGGATCCACCATCAATTTGCCTTTATGGTCCGGATCTGCCTTTAATCTGTAATGCGTTACAATGGCACATTCTTTGGCAAAACCCTCTGCATTCTTTTCTTCTGCTTCAAAAAGGCTTTTTGGGATGAAGATTGGGAAATACGCATTCACGTGACCTGTTTCTTTAAACATCTTATCAAGTTGGTCTTTTATCTTTTCCCAAATTGCAAATCCATATGGTTTGATCACCATACATCCTCTCACCGCAGAGCTATCAGCTAAACCTGCTTTTTTGACTATGTCATTATACCATTGAGAATAGTTTTCTTCCCTACTCGTTATCTCCTTTGCCATTATTGCACTTGATTTTTATGAATTCAGATGATCTGTTAAAATTATAATAATAAAGGTGATTCTTAAACTTTTCGATACACAATAGCGTCTATAAAGTAGAATTCACAAGATAAATTGTCCTAAAAAGTAAATTTTAACACAAAAATGAATAACTTTAGATTTATTTTAACGTATAAACTGGTGCAAAAGTAATAAATTGCACTCGAATTAATAAGAAAGATTTATTTATTGCGATCAAATATTAAAAATTTAAATCATAAACCATGAAAGCCCTTTTATTTAAAAGCATTTTCCTTACTACTATGGTGGGTTACACCGTGGGTTTAAATGCACAATTTGATGATCTTTATTATGACTATCGTAAGGATGAAATAGTCACAACACCTACATCTCGCACTTATACAGATAATACTCAAGAGAGGTATTCTGATGATGAACAGTATGCATCAGACAGTAATGATGGTAGTTATTATGACAACGATGAATACGAAAATTATGATGAATATTCTTATGCAACGAGAATAAGAAGATTCCATAGTCCTGCTTCTACAATGTATATGTCATCAGGATTTAATAATTGGTACAACGATTATTATTATGATCCCTTCTTTGATAATAATGCATCCGTAAACATCTTTATAGGTTCACCTTGGAATAGATGGAACAGATGGAATTCATGGGGATACAACGGATGGAACTCAGGATGGGGAAATAACTGGGGCAACAACTGGGGATGGAACTCATGGAATGGAGGATGGGGTAACAACTGGGGCTGGAACGGTTGTTCAAATGGATTTAATAATTGGGGTGGAAATAATATCTATTATGGTAATGTTTATTACGGTAATGGCTGGAACAATGGAAATAATTGGAATGGCAATGGCTGGAATAATGGCAACGACAATGGTAATGGGACTCAAAAAGTATACGGAAGTAGAAGAGGAGGTTCATTAACTTCATCAACAGCTGGTAGAACAGCATCACCAAGACGTCAAATAGGTGGAGGTACAGGTACTGGAATCAATAACGAAGTTAATGTTGACAAAACAACTAACGGAGTAGAAAGTAGAGCTAGAGGTAATACAAATACTAATAGATCTTACAAAGGAGACATTAAAAACCAAAGTGAAACCGTACGTACCAATACAGAAAACAGATCTAGAATCTATAATAGATCTGAATCGACAACTAGAACACCAAACAGTGATGTTAATAGAACTAGTCCAAATACTAGAACACAGCCTACAGAAAGTGACAGAAGACCGAGTTCAGAAACTAGACAAACTTCACCTTCTAGAACTTCGACGCCAAATAGATCATCGTATGAGCAAAGGTCATCTTCGCCAAGAAGTAACGATTCAGGATCTTCAAGAAGTAATTGGGATTCAGGATCTTCAAGCAGAAGTAGCTCTTCTGGTGGAAGTGTAAGCCCAAGTAGATCATCATCTGGAAGCTCTAGTGGTGGATCATCTAGGTCAAGCAGTGGTGGTGGATCTAGAAGAGGAGGGAAATAGTAAATAATTTTTTTTGCAGGATAAAGTATAATTGGGCTTGGATAATTATTTATTCGGCCCTTTTATTTAATTAAAATATTTAAAAAGCTTATAAAAATCTAAGCCATTTATTCAATATTAAATTAAACCGAAATGAAAATCAACCATATATTATTATGTATTTTTATTAGTACATTGGGTCTCCAAGCACAAAATATTTCTGATGTAGTGCGATGGTCTTCCACAGACCCTACAGGAACTGCTCGAACACTAGGTGTAGGTAGTGCATTTGGAGCCATGGGAGGAGACTTTTCAGTTATAAACATTAACCCTGCAGGTATCGCAGATTTTAGAATATCTGAATTCACATTTACACCATCATTGAGAACAAGCAGCACAGAATCATTTTTCCAATCAGCATCATCAAACGTATCCTTCAATAAAAAGTCTAGCTTGGGCCTTGACAATATTGGTTTCGTAATTGCATCGAACCCAGGCACATCACTGACAAGTTCGAATTTTGCGATTGGGTATTCTCGAATATCTGATCTTCAACGGAATATAACCATTGCAGGAAAAACAAAAGGTTCAATTACTACTTATTTTGCAGAGCAAGCTAATGGATTGTCGTTAAATGAATTGGATCAATTTATAACGCTTCCAGCATTCGACGCAGGAGCTATCTTTGATTTTGACGAGGATAATTTTTATGAAACTGATTTTGCAGAATCAGATTTACCGGTCATGAAAACACAAGAAATAATCCAGACAGGTGGCGTAAATGAGCTGACATTAGGTTGGGCAGGAGAATACCAAAACAAACTGAATATGGGTATAAGTATTGGTGTGCCTTTTTCTTCTTTTGAAGAGTCAAAAGTATACACAGAGGATGACCCCGATGATGAAATTGCGACATTTAGAAGTCTAGAATATACAGAGCTATTGAATACATCTGGTGTAGGCTTTAATTTTAAAGCAGGGTTTACCTATAAGATAACACCAGCCATCAGGTTTGGTGGCGCATTTCACTCTCCTACATGGAATCGATTTACTGACAATTATAATTATTCCATGGTTTATTCATTTAATGATGGTACGAACCAAACATTTACTGCTGAATCTCCAGAAGGTACGTTTCAATATCGTATTACTACACCTTGGAGAGCCATAGGTAGTGTAGGAACCATATATAGAATAGGTAAAATAGTAGGATTTGTGAATGCAGATTTTGAACATCTTGACTACACCAATGCTAGCTATAATGGGACCGCTTTTGATAAAAGTGCTGACGAACAGAGATACACAAACGAGGTCAATAAAAACGTAAGGGAAAGACTAGGTACTGCAACAAATGTCAGATTAGGTACAGAAATGGGTTATAAAAATTTAAGATTGAGGGTTGGTTATAGTTGGGAGCAATCTGCATTTAATGCAGATGATTTCTATAATAATAAAGTATCTTTTGGAGCTGGCTTTAGAGGCGACAGATTTTTTATCGATCTAGGCATAAGATTATCAGAACAAACAGAAGGATACAATCCATACGTTGTTATTGATCAAAATCTTGATCCATTGTCTAATATTAGTACCAATAGAACAAGAGGTGCATTGACTTTAGGGTTTAAGTTTTAGAATCTAATCCATTATTTAGAATGTCATAAGAAAAATGTGATCCTATCAATCGACAGGATCACATTTTTCTTTAAACCATGTCTTGATTTCACTGGAAAGAAGTGGCGAAACATCGTTCCACACTTTTTGATGATAATCATTGATCCAATTTTTTTCTTCCACGGTCAATCGACTATGATCTAATAGCGTTTTGTCAAATGGGTAAAGCGTAAGGGTTTCAAAAGAAAGAAAGCCAGAATCTTTGAATTTATTAACGACTATGAGATTTTCTATACGCATGCCATATTGACCCTCTAAATAGTAACCTGGTTCGTTGCTACTCAGCATTCCTTCTACGTGAACGGTCCTTCCTCTCTCTGAATGTGCAGGTGCAAAACCTTGTGGTGGTTCATGTACATTTAAGAAAAATCCTACACCGTGTCCAGTTCCGTGACCATAATTTAGACCTGCAGACCACAGAAATTGTCTAGCAAGCGTATCAAGTTGAACGCCAGTAGTGCCTTCAGGAAAAACAGCTCTTGAAAGTGCAATCATACCTTTTAAAATTAAGGTGTAATGCTTTTTCTGTTCAGAAGTAGGTTCGCTAAGGGCAAGTGTCCTAGTGATATCAGTTGTTCCATCACTATATTGACCACCACTATCAACTAATAATATACCATCTGCCTCTATTTTTTTGCAAGTATCTGGTTCTGGATGATAATGAATAATGGCTCCATTACCTTTATAGCCTATGATCGCTCCAAAACTTTCGCCATGGTAGTATTCTTGTTTTGATCTATTTTCAGCAAGTTTGTGTGCAACTGCACATTCATCTATATTTGATTGATCAGACAAGCTGTTTTCTAACCAATAAAAAGTATTTGCAATGGCCGCGCCATCTTTTTTCATTGCATTACGAATGTGGGCGATTTCTGTTGGGTTTTTGACCGCTTTTAATAATTTTGGGATGGAAGCGTCATGTTTTATTTGGGCATTTATAGCTTCATATACGGTTTGGCTACAAATGTTAGGATCTACGATGATGGTCTCTTTCTCGCTCAGATTATTTAAGTAAGGGATGATTTCATCGTAACCATGTACTGTGATTTTATTTTGCTCAAAATAGGAGTTAACTTCTTGGTTCAGTTTTCGTGTATCCACAAATAAATGTGCATCAACATTGGATACAATGGCATAAGCAATCACGACAGGGTTGTAATCCACATCGTTTCCTCTGATATTAAATGTCCATGCAAGGTCATCGAGTGCAGAAATAAAATGATGGTTTGCCCTTGATTCCGTTATCTTTTGTCTAATGTCAGAAAGTTTTTCTTCCACGGTTTTGCCAGCAAAAGATGCATCATGTACGTGTACAGGTGCAAGAGATAATGATGGTCTATCTGCCCAAACTTGAGATATCAAATCATGACGATGTTCCACGTTAATGCCTAGCGGTTCTAATGTGTTTTTTATACCATCGACAGAAGACTTTGCAAACATTAGTCCATTTATAGCTACTACTTGACCTTTATGAAGGTTTTCAGATAGAAAATCTACATATGGTGCTGCAAATTGATTGAACATTTTGTGAAGAACAAATTCAGAGCCATCGAGTTCCATCTCTGCTTGGAGGAAGTATCTTGAGTCTGTCCAGAGTCCAGCATGATCTTCGGTGATAACAACGGTTCCAGCTGAACCTGTAAAACCACTTATCCAAGTCCTTTCTTGCCAATGAGCGGCCACATATTCACTTTGATGTGGGTCGCTACTAGGGATGATTAGTGCGTCAATGCCTTCTGCTTTCATGATTGATCTAAGTGAATTCACTTTATCATTTACTGTCATTGTTGTATTAAATTTATATGTTATGCGTTATTGCTTGTTAAACTTTTAAATAAATATTATAAATATATTACATGTGTTAAAAAATAAGTTATATATTTGCACCGTAAACATACAATCTATTTGTACTAAAATAAAGAAACTTCGTTGATATTTCTTTTGTTTTAGTAAATGTGGAGTAGTGTAAATGTATAAAATATAAGATTTATGTTAAGACAGAGTCTCAGTCAAAAAATGTTGCAAAAATTATCTCCTCAACAAATTCAGTTGATGAAGTTATTGCAAATACCCACAGCTACCCTTGAACAGCGTATAAAAGAAGAGTTAGAATCCAATCCTGCATTAGATGAAGGAGACGATTATGATGATGTGTTTGATCTTGATAGTGAGGGATTTGGCGACGCAAAAGAGCAAGAAGCAGAAGAAAATAGAGATGAGCCGGAGTTTGAATTTGATGATTATCTGAAGGAATATCTTGATGATGATCCTTCTAATTATAAAATGAAAGGTGATGAGTACACGGACGAGGAAGAAAGAAGTATGCCTGTACCTGTGGAAAACTCTTTTCATGAAAGTCTTGAGAGACAATTAGGATTATTGGACTTAACGGATAAGGAAGAGATTATTGCTAATCAAATCATTGGATCTATAGATGAAGATGGATACCTTCGTAGAGAGCCAAATTCTATTGTCGATGATTTACTTTTTGCACATAATATTGAGACGGAAGAGAAAGACGTTCATTTGATGATCAAAAAGATTCAGAAATTTGAACCTGCAGGTATTTGTGCAAGGACACTCCAAGAATGTCTTATATTACAGTTAGAAGATAAAATCGAAAAGGAACCGACAAATCATGTTGCTGAAAGGAAAATTGCTTTGCGAATTCTGAATGACTTTTTTGAAGAGTTTACGAAGAAGCACTATATCCGAATGAAAAAGATGATGAATCTCTCGGATAGCGAGCTCAAAGTAGCCATAGATGAAATTCTTAAACTAAATCCAAAACCAGCAGGATCAGTCGATACTAGTAATTCAGGTAGTCAATACATCATCCCTGACTTTATTATTTACAACCGTGATGGCGAACTCGAACTCACACTTAATAGTAAAAATGCACCAGATCTCCGTATCAATGACCAATATATGGACATGCTCAAAGGATATAGAGAAACTGTGCAAGGCAGGAGAGCAACAAGACCAGAAAAAGAAGCCGTATTATTTATAAAACAAAAAATAGATTCTGCCAAGTGGTTTATTGATGCGATCAAACAAAGACAAGATACACTTTTCAGAACGATGTACGCCATCATGCAGTATCAACACGATTATTTTGTGACAGGTGATGACCGTAGGATCAAACCAATGATACTTAAAGACCTAGCTGAAGTCACAGGTCTAGATATATCCACAGTAAGTAGAGTAGCCAATTCTAAATTTGTACAAACAGAATTTGGTACAAAGAAGTTGAAAGACTTTTTCTCAGAATCTATGCAGGCTCAAGATGGAAGTGAGGTTTCTACACTAGAAATCAAAACCATACTAGGAGATGAAGTAGCAAGAGAAGACAAAACAAAACCATTATCCGACGAAAGACTGATGGAAATTTTGTCAGAACGAGGTTATAACATTGCCCGAAGGACCATAGCAAAATACAGAGAACAATTGAATATTCCTGTTGCTAGATTAAGGAAGGAGTTGAGGTAAAATATATTTGCCTCAAGCTACCCTACATATTTCTTCTATATTTCCCACCAACTTCGTACAAGGCATTCGTGATTTGTCCAAGCGTGCATTGTTTTGACGTTTCCATAAGCTCATGGAATAGATTTCCATTACTTATGGCAGTATGTTGCAATTTTGCTAAAGCTCCAACGAGAATATCCTTTCCTCTTTGCTGCACATTTTCTACTGTTTGAATTTGAGCTATTTTTTCTTCTTCAGTTGCTCTAATCACTTCGGCAGGAATGATGGTCGGAGAGCCTTCTTTGGATAAAAATGTATTAACACCTACGATAGGAAATTCGCCTGTATGCTTAAGTGTTTCGTAATAGAGAGATTCTTCTTGGATTTTGCTTCTTTGGTACATTGTCTCCATAGCACCTAGTACGCCACCACGTTCAGTGATACGATCAAACTCCGCCAAAACTGCTTCTTCTACTAAATCTGTTAACTCTTCGATAATGAATGATCCTTGAATAGGGTTTTCATTTTTTGACAAGCCAAGTTCTTTGTTGATAATCAATTGGATGGCCATTGCTCTCCTTACACTTTCTTCCGTAGGAGTAGTGATTGCTTCGTCATAAGCATTTGTATGCAGTGAGTTACAATTGTCATAAATGGCATACAGAGCCTGAAGCGTTGTACGTATATCGTTAAAAGCAATCTCCTGCGCATGTAGGGATCTACCAGATGTCTGAATGTGGTATTTCAGCATCTGGGAACGTGCATTTCCGCCATATTTATTTTTCATGGCTTTCGCCCAAATTCTTCTAGCTACTCTTCCGATAACAGCATATTCAGGATCTACGCCATTACTAAAGAAAAATGAAAGATTGGGTGCAAAATCATCGATATGCATGCCACGACTGAGATAATACTCGACGAAGGTAAATCCATTGGAAAGCGTAAATGCCAATTGTGAAATAGGGTTTGCTCCTGCTTCTGCAATGTGATAACCCGAAATAGAGACAGAATAAAAGTTGCGCACGTCATGCTCAATAAAGTATTGCTGTACATCGCCCATCAATCTTAAAGAAAATTCCGTACTAAAAATGCACGTATTTTGTGCTTGGTCTTCCTTAAGGATATCAGCTTGAACAGTACCACGCACAGAATTTAGTGCTTTGGCTTTGAGGGTTTGATAAACATCTGCTGGCAAAACTTCGTCACCTGTAATTCCTAACAATAAAGTACCTAAACCATCATTTCCTTCTGGCAAAGTGCCTTTATAGACAGGTCTTGTTAATCCCTTATCATCATATTTTTGTCTAAGTTTTTCTTCTACAACATCCAAAAGATCATGCTCTTTGATATATCTTTCGCACTGTTGATCTATGGCTGCATTCATAAAGAAAGCACAGATTGTGGCAGCAGGACCATTTATCGTCATGGATACGGATGTAGATGGATGACACAAATCAAAACCTGAATACAGTATTTTTGCATCATCTAGACAGCAAACACTAACGCCAGAATTGCCTATTTTACCATAAATGTCAGGTCTGTAATGCGGATCTTCGCCGTACAAAGTCACAGAATCAAAAGCGGTAGAGAGTCTTTTGGCAGGCAAGCCGATAGATACATAATGAAAACGTTTATTGGTTCTTTCTGGTCCGCCTTCTCCGGCAAACATACGAGTAGGATCTTCTCCTTCTCTTTTGAAAGGGAAAACACCCGCTGTATATGGAAACTCACCGGGAACATTCTCCTGAAGATTCCATTTGAGAATATCGCCCCAATCTTTATACTTTGGAAGACTTATTTTAGGAATTCGGAGTTGAGACAGCGATTTTGTATAAGGAATGATTTTTATTTCTTTGTCTCTTACCTTATAAATATATTCATCACCAGAATAGTTATCTTTTTTACTTTGCCAAGATTCGAGAATTCTTTTGTTTTCCCCCGACAGATCATCATAATATTTCTTGTATTCTTGGTCGAGCACTTCGATTAAAGAAGGATCCGAAACTATATTTTTGGTGTTGTGAATACTATAAGCCTGTGATGCTAGATTAGACTGTTCTTGAGCTTTTTTGTCATAATGACGATTATTTTCGGATATTTCTGACAAATATCTCACTCTAGACGGAGGAATGATAAAAACTTTTTCACTGTCACCTACAGGAAGGTCTATTTGCGTTCGGAGATCTGTACCAGCTTTTTCATCAATAATGGCAATGAGTTTTTTGTAAAGTTTGTTTGTCCCAGGATCGTTAAACTGAGAAGCAATGGTGCCATAAACAGGAATTGACTCCGGATCTATATCCCAAATATTATGATTACGTTGGTATTGTTTTTTGACATCTCTAACAGCATCAAGTGCACCTTTTTTGTCAAATTTATTGATAGCAATAATGTCCGCAAAATCAAGCATGTCGATCTTCTCTAATTGGCTTGCTGCACCGTATTCCGGTGTCATGATATACATAGATACGTCAGAGTGATCTACAATTTCAGTATCTGACTGTCCGATACCAGAAGTTTCTAAGATGATGAGGTCAAAATCCGAAGCTTTGAGCACATTTACAGCACCTTGAACGTATTTTGATAATGCAAGATTGGATTGTCTCGTAGCCAAAGATCGCATAAAAACACGATCGTTGTTAATGGCATTCATTCTGATTCTATCACCTAATAAAGCGCCACCTGTTTTTCGTTTAGATGGATCTACAGAGACGATGGCTATTTTTTTGTCTTTAAAATCAAGCAAAAACCGTCTGACTAATTCATCTACCATACTAGATTTGCCCGATCCACCTGTTCCAGTGATACCCAAAACAGGTATTTTTTTGGTTGGAAAAGAAAGCTCACGTAGGAGATGCTCATGTTTTTCAGGGAAGTTTTCAAGAGAAGAAATGACTCTAGCAATATCATGTGGATTTTGCTTACCGAGTGCTGCTATCTCTCCAGTCAATGTGTCACCAACTGGAAAATCGCACTGTTTCAGCAAATCATTGATCATGCCTTGTAGCCCCATATGGCGTCCATCGTCAGGAGAATATATCCTAGCGATCCCATAATCGTGAAGATCTTGTATTTCAGTAGGAAGAATGGTGCCACCACCACCACCAAAAATTTTGATATGGCCGCATCCTTTTTCATGAAGAAGATCATAGATATACTTAAAAAACTCATTGTGGCCTCCTTGATATGAAGTAATCGCTATGCCTTGGACATCTTCTTGAATGGCAGTCTCTACGATTTCGTGTGCGGATCTATTGTGACCAAGGTGGATGATTTCTGCACCTGATCGCTGCATGATTCGTCGCATGATATTGATGGCAGCATCATGTCCATCAAAAAGTGATGCTGCTGTCACAATCCTTATCTTGTTGATAGGGTTGTAAATTTGCTCTTCAGTCATATTTGGTTAAGTCATTAGGTTGCTGCAAAAATACGAAAAATATCTGAAGTGGTTTTTATAAATAGGCTATAAATGCATGTATTCAGAGGTATTACATTAACGAATTTCTAAAAAAATTAATTAGTGCTGCGCTTTTTTTGCTTTATAATACGCTATTATTAAGTTTAGTAGTTGAAAACCAAAATATGGAATATCTCTGAAATGAATATTTTTAAGGATCCAAGTTGGATTTTGTTTTCTAATATATGCAGTTTGCACAATGGTTCTTTTGCAAGTTCGAATATCAATATAACCAACTTTGGTCATGAATTGCCTATTTTTTCTGGTAGATTTAAAAGTTTCATATCCTTCTAAAAGTAAAAATCCAAATCCAATGAATATGGCATTAATTTCTGTTAGTAATTCATTTTCGTTTTTATCAGCAAAGTAAATATTGTGTTGGTATATTAAATAAAAATGTGACATTTCATGAGCCAAAATAGCAACTTTCTGTTTGTAAGATTGAAGGTCTAAACTATTATTAATATAAATACAGTTTAAGTCATCTATTCTTTCAAACTTACCTGCTTCTACAGTAGGAATTGTTAAAATCTTTATATATTTATCAATAAGTAAATGATCACGCATTTTATCTGCTACTTGTTGCAGTTTTTCTTGAAGATTTCTTTCTGTAATTATGCCTTCTATAAAAAGCATTTTATTTGTTAACTGATAATTTTTTTTGCTTGGTTTAGCGGGTAAAGCTTCCTTTAGATACGATAGTTTTGAAGCGATTAAATCTGTAGAGATGAAATCAAAATAGTTTTGATTATTATTTGTGTTGTTATCCATTTCTAAAATTTTTATTCACTATTGTTCATGGATTTAGCTACCAAACTTTTAAAACACAAAAATAATCAAAATCAATAAAAATTAGAAATAAGGTGGCATTTCAAAAAAAGAATCTATCAATTTCAAAACGAAACCCCTGAAACTATTCCCATATATTGTGCCACTTCAATATGAGATTTTAACAAAACGCCGACATATGGTTTCACAGACCAATGACTTGGAAATGGATAGACGTTGAAGTTAATTTTGAAGTAAAAAGGTGTATTTATCTCTGAAAGGGCAGGAAATGGTAAATAGTATCCTGACTGAACCCTGAAGGCTAGCTTTCCGAAAGTTAAATCTGTAGCAAGATATGCTGCGGTATTTGTGGCTTTTTGTTTGGCTTCATCTAAAGGAACAAAGTCTTGATAAAAAAATTGGAACACACCTTGATTGTATTCATATTCGCCACCGACGATTACTTTCCAATAAGGTGACAAAGCATATGATCCACCTACATTCAAAAAGTAGGTACCATACTTTGGTCCACCAATATCTGCTGCTTCTGAAATGCCATAACCAAGAAGTAATTCTCCACCCCATCTTTTTGTGATACTATCGTTTTTCAGTTCATATTTGTTTGTTTCGTTTGCTGACTTCACATCGATTTCTTGAACTAACCCCAAAGTAAATCCTACCATATTGATGCCTGCATTAGGTGAAGATGTGCGTGCGTTTGAGAAATGGGTAAGATGTGTTCCTGCAGAGATACTAAGATTTTTGTGAATTGTTTGATTAACAGTAAATCCAAGATGTGTGATATTATTCCAATGCGAGCCAATGGCATTGTTGGTTGGATTGGTGAGTTTGTCATACTTTTTGCTAAGATAAGCCAACCCTGTACCAAAATGAAAGTAGAACTTTGTCTTGTGAACTGCAAAAATATCAAAATAAATAGCCGGAAAAACACCAAATGCATTTCCTAACACACGATCGTCACCAATATGAAAGTAAAGTGCATTGTAAGAAATAGTAGGTCGTTTCCAATATCGGTGCCAGCCTTCATTACCACTTACTTTATGACTGTAATGTGTTTTCCAAAAGTATGATGAAGTAGGTGATTCAAACGTACTTTTTTTAGAATGACGAACAAATTTCGAAGGACTATAACTAAGACCAACAGAATACTGAGATTGTCCTGATGTGTAAAACCAAAACGAAAAAAGAAGGCATATTGAAATTAAATACCCTCTTCCACCCATTTTTTGACAAGATTTTCGGCTGTTTTAAGATCATCATGCATAAGTCTATCTTCTTCTAAAAAAGGTACTTGACTTCTAAGTTCTGTATACATTCCTTCAAGAGTATCAGATGATTTGACAGGTCTTCTAAACTCAAATGCTTGACCAGCAGTCAATAATTCAATACCGAGCAAAGATTTAAGATTTTGTAAAACTTTGTATGCTTTTGTAGCGGCATTTGCGGCCATGCTCACATGATCTTCTTGACCCATACTTGATACAATAGAGTCCACAGATGCTGGTGTACAATATTGTTTGTTTTGACTTACTATCGAAGCAGCAGTATATTGAGCAATCATAAATCCTGAGTCAAGTCCAGGATATTTGGTTAAAAAAGCTGGCAAGCCACGGTCTCCATTGATGAGTTGATATACTCTACGTTCGGAGATACTCCCCAACTCTGCCATCGCAATAGCCAGATAATCAAGGACTAGTGCCAATGGCTGAGCGTGAAAATTTCCACCAGAAAGTATTTTGTCTGCTTCGTGAAATACATTCGGATTGTCAGTCACCGAGTTGATTTCAGTATTTATAATTTCTTCTGCATGTGATATCGCTTGGTAACTTGCACCATGTACTTGTGGTACACATCGGAAAGAATAAGGATCTTGCACACTGAGTTTCTCAATCATTCTTACACCACTTTCTGAGAGCAATTTGTGAATTTGTGTAGCCGTGATTAGTTGTCCTTTGTGCGGTCTGATGTCATGCAGTAAATGGTCAAAAGGAGAGATGTCACACACATAAGCATCCATAGATAATGCTGCAATTTTATTTGCAAGGTTGAAAATGCTTTTAGCTTCTGCCACAATAACAGACGCATATGCTAGTGAAAATTGTGTGCCATTGAGTAATGCCAAACCTTCTTTTGATTTTAAAACAATAGGTGTAATGTTTTTGATCTCCAAAGCAGTTTTGCTATCCATCATTTCACCACTTAGATATACTTTTCCTACTCCAAGTAATGGCAAACTCAAATGAGCAAGAGGAGCAAGGTCTCCAGATGCACCAAGCGACCCCATTTGGTAAATAACAGGTGTAATCCCAGCATTATACAGGTCAATAAGCTTTTGTACTAATTCAACTCTCACACCAGAACAACCATGTGAAAGATTAAAGATTTTGAGTAAGTGTATGAGTTTACATAAATATTCAGGTACAAGATCTCCCATACCACATGCATGAGAAAGTACAAGATTTTCTTGAAGTTTCTCTAGGTTTTCATTTGAAATCTGAATATTGCACAAAGATCCAAATCCAGTGTTGATTCCGTAAATAACCGAGTCGGGATCAGATACTCGAGACTCTAAATATTGACGATTTAGTATTATTTTTTGGTAAACATCTTGTCCTAAAGAAACAGGTCTTGCTTCTTTTATCAAGTTGTAAAGTTCTGACACGTCTATTTGGTCACCATTAATGATATATGGATTCATAGATTTTATTTGGCAATAATGATTGTTCGTTTATTAAAAAACGAAAGATTAACAAAAACTAGAAGTGAATTAAACAACTAAAAAAATTTAGCAATTATGAAGAAATAATAAATCAAAATTTTAAAAACACATTATTTAAAGTATTTAATACAACTATTCTTGGCGCAAATGTAGCAGAATTATAGTTGTCTTTTCATTAAAAACCTTTCAAAAGTGTTTCTTAAATTGAAGCTATCTTATTAAAGTTTATTCAAACAGATACGAAAAACAGCCTTATTGACGTTAAACTATAGTTAAAACAAGACCCAATACTTTAACCAAAATAAACGTAACTTATTGATAAACAAATGTGTATATGTATATAATGAAATTTTAAAACCAAAGCCTTAGTAACTTTTGGATTAATGTTATTGTCTTATATATAGATACAACACAATAAAATTGTATTTTTGACAAATTTTTTTCTAACCGCATTTAATTCACGAAAAATGAACACAAAAAAGATCTTTTTATCCGCTATTATTATGATAGGATTTATGTTTAACATGAATGCTCAAAAGATAGCTATCGTAGATATCAATGAAATCTTATCGACATTGCCTGATTACAAAGTGGCAGAGACAGAACTAGATAGAATTTCTGCTGAATGGAGACAACAAATAGCAGTAGAGTTTGACAAAGTTAAAAGTCTATATAACAAGTTTCAAGCAGAGCAAGTGCTTTTGAGCGCAGAAGATAAGGCAAAAAAAGAAGAAGAGATCGTTAAGAAGGAAGCAGAAGTAAGAGAGCTTCAAAAACAAAAATTTGGTCCTGAAGGCGAATTATTTACAAAAAGACAAGAAATGGTGTCACCGATCCAAGAAAAGGTATTTGCGGCGATTGAAGCATATGCAGCAGATAAGGGTTTTGACATTATCCTAGACAAAGGTGGTGCATCAGGTATTTTGTTTACAAATCCTGAATTTGATAAAACGGCAGACCTTAAAAAGAGACTTAATATCAAAAATTAAGGTTATTTTTGCGCTCTTTAATCACAAAACAATTTATTAAAACACAACTTATTATTATAATGAACAAAGTAATTTTAGCCTTTTTCTTAGTATTTTCGATTCAGTTAGGTGTTAATGCACAAAAAATTGGATTTATAAATACACAAGAGATATTGACGTTATTGCCTGAAGTAAAACAAGCCAATTCTGATATTGAAGTTATGAAAGCAATGTTTCAGAAAAAAGGTCAAGAAATGGTGCAAAGCCTACAGACTAAATATCAAGAGCTTCAGAAAAAGCAGCAAACGGGAGAGTTGGCTCCTGTAGAAATAGAAAAACAATCCGCAGCATTGAAGCTTGAAGAAGGTCAACTAGGAGAGTTTGAGCAATCTAGTCAGCAAAAGATTTATGAGAAGAGTGAAGAATTGTTAAAACCAATACAAGACAAAGTAAATCAAGCAATTAAAGATGTAGCTGCTGAAAATGGTTTTTTATATATATTTGACTCTAGTCAAGGATTGGTTTTGTATGCAGATCCAACTGCAGACGCGTCTAAATTGGTAAAAGCTAAGTTAGGTATCAATCTGTAAGATGTCAAGTTTAAAATATTTAATTAATTAGAAATAATGTCATTGGTGGTTTATTCATCAATGACATTTTTTGTTTATAAAAGATAGAATGAAAACACCGATAGGTATATTCGATAGTGGTTATGGAGGATTGACTGTTTTTAAGGAAATCAAAAAACAACTACCACAATATGACTATATTTATCTTGGTGATAATGCACGAGCACCATATGGTACGCGAAGTTTTGATACTGTTTATAAATACACTTTACAATGTGTCAAATGGTTTTTTGATCAAAACTGTCCATTAGTTATCTTGGCTTGTAACACGGCATCTGCAAAAGCTTTAAGGACAATTCAGCTAAATGATTTATCCCATATTACGGAATCTGAAAATAGAGTGTTGGGTGTCATTAGACCAACTTCCGAGACTATCGGCAAGCTAACAAATAGCAATCACATAGGTTTATTAGCAACAAGCGGCACCGTAAATTCAGATTCTTATCCTATCGAAATTCAAAAATATTGGCCAGATGCAAAAGTATTCCAGCAAGCATGCCCTATGTGGGTGCCATTGATAGAGAATAATGAGTTTGAAAGCGAAGGAGCGTTGTATTTTTTTAAAAAGGATTTAGATAGTCTTTTTAGTCAATCAAAAGATATTGATACCATTTTGCTCGGTTGCACACATTATCCAGTCTTGATGAATATTTTAGAAAAACTCGTACCTCCAACGGTCAAGATTACAAGTCAAGACGAAATAGTGGCAGAAAGCTTAAAAGATTACTTGAATAGACATACCAAATTAGAGCGTAAAATATCAAAAGATGCCACAACTGAGTTCTATACTACTGGAACTGAACAAGATTTTGACACGCACGCTCCTTTGTTTTTTGGTCAGCAAGTTTGTAGCCATCACGTGGATTTAGGATAGAAAGCTATATTTTTTCTACAATTTTATAGGTTGTATCCACATCACCCATTGTGTAAAAGTGGAGACAAGGTACGCCTTCGGCCTTCAATTCCTTACACTGAGCGATACACCATTCAATACCAAGTGTTTTGATATCTTTATCATCTGTTTTCATCATTTCTTTGACTAGGTCTTCAGGAAAATTGATAAAAAACTTACGCGGGATTGATGTAAGTTGATATTTTTTGGTGATAGGTTTGAGACCAGGTACAATTGGCACATTTATGCCAGCCTTTGTACACGCATCTCTAAACTCAAAAAACTTAGAATTGTCAAAAAACATTTGGGTCACAATATAGCTAGCTCCCGCATCTATTTTTTGTTTTAGGTAGTCAATATCTATGGCAAAATTTGGCGCTTCAAAATGTTTTTCTGGATAACCAGCTACACCTATACAAAATTCTGTAGGTGTACCTTTTTCGATGTTGCTATCTAAATATACACCGTGGTTCATGTCGTTAATTTGCTTTACGAGATCGACAGCAAACTTATGTCCAGTCGGTTCCGGAATGAATTTATCTTCAAATTGGCGGGCATCTCCACGCAATGCTAACACATTATTTATACCTAAAAAGTTAAGATCAATCAGTGCATTTTCTGTTTCTTCTACAGAGAATCCACCACAGATAAGGTGAGGAATAGCATCTATGCCGTATCTATGCATGATTGATGCACAAATACCTACTGTACCAGGTCTTTTGCGAATAGCTGCCTTCTGATAATATCCACTAGGTTGTTTATTATAGACAAATTCTTCTCTATGATATGTGACATCTATAAAAGGTGGCTTAAATTCCATCAATGGATCAAGCGTCTTAAAGATGTCATTCATACTGCCACCTTTGAGTGGAGGAAGTACTTCAAAAGATACTAAAGTCTCTCCTTGAGACTTGTCAAAATAATCTGTGATTTTCATAAACCGATTTGACCTAAAAAGATTCTTACCCTAAAATTGTTGTAAAAGAAATAAAGATATTAATTGCTTTTACAATTCTTATAACGGGTCAAAGGTAAATATTACTGCACTATTTTTGTGACAGAATTTATTTATTTTCCTTTTTTTTGTAATCACCTCTACGCCAAGCATCTATAAATTTTTTCCAAGCGATAGGGTTGAAGATGTTTTGGGGTTTCATCTGACCAGTGTAGACATAATCTGTAGCCTGTTGTTTTATGACCAGACTTGTGGTTTCACGACCATCAACAGGTACTGAATACCTGATTTCTTTCAACTTTTCGTCCGCTAAATTAGCTTGAGCGTTTTCTCTTAATTCATTAGAGATATCAATCGCAAGGAATTCTTGTTTGAAATGTTCTTTACTAGGCCACGGCATAATGATAGCTTCAGGCAAGATAATATTGTCCTCTGTCATGATTTGGATCCATTTGTATTGGTCTGACACGAGAGTATCTGGAATTTTTATTTCTACAGTCTGAAACCCAATGCGAGAAAATACAATGGTTTCTCCAGCCAATGCTACAAATGAGAAAAAACCGTCCATATCTGCTGCAGCTCCTCGATTAGTTCCCATGACAGCAACATTTGTGTATGGCAAAGGCACAGGATTACCACCGTCTTCATGAAAAACCATACCAGAAAACTGAACTACTTTAATGGGCTCTTTAGTCTTTTGTGCTATAGAAAACTGAAAACTAAATGAAGTCAGCAACGCTAGGAAAAGTATCTTTTGGAACATATACAGACATTTAAATAAATGACATAAACAATCAATTCATAAATTAGAACGATTATTAATGGTGTAAATATAAGCGTAAAAGTCTATTTAACACCGTTTTAACGAAATTTTATGAATAAGGTTTTTCAAAAAAATATTGCAAAAAGAAAAAAGGACTGATAAATTATTACATCACCAGTCCTTTCTAAATATTATTTTTATGTAAATGAACTTAGAACACTAAAAACCCTAGCGCATTTTCAATGACTTGATCCATTTTAGATACATAGATGAAGTTAATACCTTTGATATAATCTGCTGGAATTTGTTCGACATGTCTTCTATTTTCTTCGCACATCATAATCTCTGTGATGCCAGATCTTTTTGCGGCAAGCACTTTTTCTTTGATACCACCAACAGGAAGCACTTTTCCTCTGAGGGTAATCTCCCCAGTCATCGCCAAATGAGATTTAACTGGTTTGTTTTTTAATGCTGATGTAATGGCGGTTAACATCGTGATTCCTGCACTAGGTCCATCTTTTGGAATAGCTCCTTCAGGAACATGTATGTGCAAATCAGTATGTTCAAACGCTTCTGCCTCTATTCCAAGAGATGTACAGTGCGCTTTGATATAACTCAGAGCCGTAGAAGCAGATTCTTTCATGACATCGCCCAGGTTACCAGTCAAGGTAAGTTTGCCTTTGCCTTTGCTTGTTATCGCTTCAATAAATAAAATATCTCCACCAACCTTTGTCCAAGCAAGCCCTACAGCTACTCCTGCTATATCTACTTTGGTATATTCGTCATTATCAAATTTAATAGGGCCTAACGCATCGGTGATTTCCTTTTGGGTCAACTTAGGCTGATATTGTTCATCCATGGCGACTTTTTTTGCCACACTACGCATCACACCTGCAATGGTTCTGTCCAATGATCTCACACCCGATTCGCGTGTATATTTTTGGGTGATAAACTGCAACATCTGTGGAGAGAGCACAACATCTTTTTCTTTCAACCCATGTTCAGCGATCTGTTTTGGTACTAAATGCCTTTTGGAAATTTCTATTTTTTCTTCTATGGAATATCCACTGATGTCAATAATTTCCATCCTGTCCAATAATGCCGGTTGAATAGATGATAATGAATTCGCCGTAGCAATAAACATTACTTTAGAAAGATCGTAATCGATATCTAAATAATTATCGTGGAACGTCGAATTTTGTTCAGGGTCGAGCACTTCTAATAACGCAGAAGATGGATCACCACGAAAATCTTTGCTTAGCTTGTCTATCTCATCTAGTATGAATACGGGATTTGATGTTTTTGCTTTTTTGATAGACTGTAAAATTCTACCTGGCATTGCTCCAATATAAGTCTTACGATGACCGCGGATTTCACTTTCATCATGAAGACCACCAAGAGACATTCTGATAAATTTTCTATTTAATGCTGTGGCAATTGACTTACCGAGGCTTGTTTTTCCTACACCTGGAGGGCCTACTAAACATAGAATTGGCGCCTTCATATCGCCTTTCAATTTGAGGACAGCTAGATGTTCGATGATTCTGGTTTTTACATCTTCTAGTCCAAAATGATCTTTGTCAAGAACAGAGCGTACTTTCTTGAGATTAAAATTATCTTTTGTGACTTCATCCCAAGGAAGGTCGAGCATGAGTTCTAGATAATTCAGAATGACAGAATATTCAGCTATTTGTGGGTTGATACGTCGAGCCTTAACGATTTCTCTGTCGAAGGTTGATTTTGCTTCTTTTGACCATTTTTTGGCATCTGCCAATTTTTGGAGTCGATTGAGTTCTTCTTCCTGTGGATTTCCACCCAGTTCTTCCTGAATGGTTTTGAGCTGTTGGTTAAGGAAATATTCTTTTTGTTGCTTTTCTAGATCGCCTCTAACTTTCGACTCAATTTGGTCCTTTATTTGCAACAATTGCAACTCTCCGTTCATGACATTCATCACTAAATGTGCCTTTGTCATATAGTCGCTGGTCTCTAGGATTTCTTGTTTTTTTGCTACACCTAAGTTCATGTTGGAAGCAATGAAATTTAGGAGAAAGCCATTGTTTTTTATATTCTGAAGCATCATATTTGCTTCTGAAGGAATATTTGGCGAGAGTTCTACGATTTTTTTGGAAAAATCTCTTACCGTTGACATAATGGCATTAAACTCAATATTTTTTAGAGGAACACTTTCTTCAATAATATTTACAGAAGCTTCTAGCATTTTTTCATTTTCGACAAAAACACCAGGCGTGAATCGTTTTCTACCTTGAAGAATAGCGGTCGTACTGCCATCGGGCATTCTTAGTATCTTCATGATTCGGGCTACCGTACCCACTGCGTGCAAACCTTCAGGCGTAGGGTCTTCACTTTCCATGTCTTTTTGCGTTATAACACCCAAGAATTTGTCTCCCTTTTCTGCTTTTTGAAGTGCTTTGATAGACTTGTCTCGTCCTACTGTAATTGGTATCACTACACCAGGAAAAAGCACGGTATTTTTTAGCGCAAGTATAGGCATTACATCCTTGTACGTATCATCAAACTTTAACTCATCATCTCCCAGAGAAAAAACAGGTATTACATCTCCTTCTTCCTTCATATCGTCCATCATAAATATATTTCTATCAAACATTTATTTTATTATTTTTTGTGCAGCTTTTTCACTTTGTCAAAATGACAAACATACTTATTGAGAAGCACAAGCACAAAGGTAGGGCAATATATATACCACTTTGATATTAATACTAAAAACCTACAATAATTGTCAGGAAAACGTCTAAAAGTTAGGACAAATTGTCATAAAAGAGATGTTTTGATTCTCTACTTAGTTTGTGATCAATTTAGTATTTATGAAAGTATAATCAAGCCTACCTTGTAGGAGAGAGCTCCTTTATCTTGTATTTTAATGCTGCAACAAGCAATGTCATAAACGGACTTACCCAATTGAAAATGGCATAAACAAAATAGTCAACTGTAGGGACACCCAAAACTCCAGCATTATATGCACCACATGTATTCCATGGAATGAGGACAGAAGTGACCGTGCCAGTATCTTCCAAGGTACGACTGAGATTAACAGGATGCAGACCCTTGTCCGCAAATGCTTTTTTGTACATTTTACCTGGAATGACTAGGGCTAAATATTGGTCCGAAGCAGTAACATTGATAGCCAAACAAGAAAAAACAGTGCTTGCAAATAGACCAAAGATGGAGTCAAACATGTTAAGCAATGCTTGGCTAATACGAGCTAAAGCACCAATAGCGTCCATAACACCACCAAATACCATCGCACATAGTATCAACCAGATTGTACTTAGCATTCCTTCCATACCTTTTCCAGTAAAAAGATCATTTAATTCAGGATTTGATGTTTCTATTGATGTTTTAGTGGTCAGTCCAGTCATTACACCTTTGTAAGCTGTGTTAAAGTCGAGTATCGTTCCACCAGCAACTTTAACAACAATATCAGGTTGTGCAATGATTGCTGCTAAGCCTCCCATTAGTGCACCTGCAAGCAATGCAATTAGTGGTTGCGTTTTTTTGACTATCAATAATATAACAGCTGCGGGAACCAAAAATAACCATGGACTTATATGGAACGATGCATCGATAGCTGCTAGTTTGTCGGATATATCTGGAGTGCCTGTTGCAGAAAGATTAAAGCCAAGGATTATAAAGACGATTAAAGCAAAAAGCATGGAAGGAACTGTAGTTATAAGCATATATTTAATGTGATCAAAAAGATCCGCTCCAGCCATAGCAGCGGCAAGATTGGTTGTATCAGAAAGCGGAGATAATTTATCACCGAAATAAGCCCCAGAAATAACTGCACCCGCGGTCATTCCAGGATTTATACCCATTGTGTTTCCTATTCCTATCAATGCAATACCAACAGTCGCTGATGTGGACCATGAACTTCCTGTGGCAATGGAAATAATTGAACAAATAATCAAAGATGCCGCTAGAAATATAGAAGGGGATAATATTTGAAGTCCATAATAAATCATAGTGGGAATGATGCCGCTCAAAAGCCAAGTACCAGATAAAGCTCCAACCATAAGCAATATTAAGATGGCTCCTGATGTGGACTTGATGTTCTGGCTTACTTCTTCCATCATCTGAGCAAATTTGACTTTGTTCTTAAAACCAACAATAGCTGCAACAGCAGCACCAATTAGAAGAATAAATTGGTTGCTTCCGCCCAAAGCACTATCACCGAAAATATAAATATTATACGCAAGCATACCCACAAGAACGATTACAGGAAAGAGTGCTTCCCAAATGCTTAGTTCTTTATTTTCAATGATTTCGTTTTCATTCGGACTTCCAGGCTTAATGTTTTCACTTTGCATAATGCTGATAATTTTGCTTTGATTTCGATTTTCAACGCAATATAAATCTATATTCCAAATTTTAACATAATCTTATGTTTTTATCTTGAAAAAAATGAAACTTTTTTGGCGTAAGCAAATTTATGTTAAAGGCTTATCTTTTTAGTATTCATTTTTATTTCAGTCTTAGCCCAAAATTTATTCAATGAAAATATTTAATTTTATTTTTGCCGTGATTTCTATCATTTTGTTTGTTTCGTGTGGTAGCAAGGAGAAAAAGGAAGAAGCACCGTCAGGCGCACCAAAAGGTAATGGAAGTATTACAGTAGATGGAATCATAGCACAAGAAGAAACAACTTCCAACACCATTACTACTACGGGAAATATCATAGCAAATGAAGAAGTAGAAATCAAAAGCGAAGTATCTGGCAGAGTTGTAAAAATTTACTTTAAAGAAGGTAGTCCAGTGTCAAAGGGTCAACTATTGGTAAAACTAAATGATGATGATCTAGTGGCGCAAATGCAACGATTAAATATTGAAATCAAACTGCAAGAAGAAAAAGAGGAACGTCAAAAACAATTGTTGGCTTCTACTGCGATAAGCAAAGAAGAATATGATGTCACAAAAACGAACCTGAACCTTCTAAAAGCGAATGTAGATATTCTAAAAACACAGTTAGACAAAACAAAAATTGTTGCACCTTTTAGTGGTATCGTTGGTTTGAAATCTATTAGTGAAGGAGCTATCATTTCTCCTACTACAGTTATTGCGTCAATTCAGAATATCAATCCTTTAAAATTGGACTTTAGCATTCCTGAAAAATATAATAGTCTTATAAAAACAGGCTCATCTGTGAGTTTTACCGTTACAGGGCAAACATCACCACTTAAGGCGACTGTTTTTGCCAAAGAACCTAAAATAGATCCTGTCACCAGAACATCTATGGTAAGAGCATCTTTTCCAAATCCATCAGGCAATGTTTTTCCGGGTTCGTTTGCAGATATAAATATACAAGTGGGCGAAAAAACCAAAGCAATCATGGTGCCTACAATAGCTTATATTCCCGATATTGCAGGCGCAAAACTATTCGTAAGTAAAGGTGGAAAAGCCGTAAGTGTACCCGTCACAGCAGGGGTCAGAACAGAAAAAGAAATCCAAATACTGACAGGTATAAACGTTGGTGATACGGTGCTTACATCAGGTATTTTACAATTGCGTCCAAATACTCCAGTGCAAGTCAATATTCAGAATAAGGTAATTTAATAAATCTAACAAATGAGTTTATCGTCCACGAGCATTAAAAGACCTGTTCTTGCCACTGTTTT
>Ga0075163_10000208_pt1 | contig 70024 bp, 52 predicted proteins | sample JI1023141ADNA_FD_71478 | JGI IMG/M metagenome (GOLD analysis project Ga0075163, IMG submission 71478) | Wastewater effluent complex algal communities from Wisconsin, to seasonally profile nutrient transformation and Carbon sequestration -... | ecosystem: Engineered > WWTP > Effluent > Algae... | reverse complement strand
ATCTATATGTTCTTCTATATGAGACTGCGTAGCATTGAGACCACTCTCAAACGCCTCTATAGTTTCATTGACTTTTGCATCTACGTGTTCTTCTATATGAGACTGCGTAGCATTGAGACCACTCTCAAACGCCTCTATAGTTTCGTTAATCTTTATATCTATGTGTTGTTCGGTAAGATTCTGAGCCTGTAAAATCTCATCTTCAACATCGGAAAGTGTAAAATTGCCTGTAAAGTTATTAGATCTTTTTATGTGCTTGTGAATTTTATGTAGGTCTGATTCAATCAGATCAATCAACATACTAAGCTTAAAGTTAATATGATTTTCTATATGTGATTGAGACGCTATTATTTCATCTTCAATTGACTCTCTGGTAATATTGAGCTTGCTATCAACGTAGTCTTCTATCTTGGTTTGAGTGGCATTTAATTCATCTCCTATAGCAGCAATAGTTATATTAAGTATCTCGTCTTCAAATATAGGCAATGAAACATTAACAGTGCTATTTTGAGATTTTATTATTTCCTTTTTTAATAGGTGAAAATCTTTTTGTATGTTATGAAGCTTTGTCCCTATAAAGTCTTCTATATGATTCTGTAGGCTCATCAAATCAAACCCAATAACCTCACCAGTTGATTTGAGACTGTAATCTCCATGTTTTTCTATATGTTTTTGAGATTCAAGAATTCTATCTTCTATGGTAGAAACTGTTGCATTGAACAGATTTTCCATATGATCCTGAAGAGATGTAAGGTTGCCTTCGAGTGCTGAGAGAGTAGCGTTTAGGTTAGCATTATTGTGTTCCTCTATTTGATCTTTTGCATTACTAACAGCGCAGTCTATAGACATTGCTAGTTCTTCTTCTGCAAGCTTCACGCCATTTTTTATTGTAGTTACCGATTTATCAATCTTCTTGCCTACATATTTTTTAAGGTCATGAACGTTTCTCAATATTGCTGTAGTATCGCCAAGTACAGAACTAATATCCGAATTCAGCTCCTTGCGTAGTTTATTTATATCTTTATTTGTATCGTGATGATCCTCATTTTTATTTGTGTCATGCTCATGTTTTTTATCTTTGTCGTCATATTTTAGTGAGTTAATCCTACTTTGTATGCGTTTTAATTGAGTATGCTTTGCTGCCATATAATTACTTCTATTGAGTTAACACAAAGAAATATGGTAGCTCAGTAGAATTAAGAGATTGTTAATTACACACAACTAATCGCTAACTGACTAACAAAACGCAATTAATGTGTGTAAAAGTTGGTACAGTACTGGCAAGCTCTAAAAAATAGAAACGTTTAGTATATTATTATGATGTTAGCGATGTTGCTGAGCAAACTTAAGCTCTCTAGCTCTTGTAAGGATTTTTTCCTCGATATCTTCGGAGATTTTTTTATTTGCTTTCGCATTTCTCCAAGCACCTTCTCTGAGATGTTGCTTAAATGCAGTCACCTGAATTGAATGGGCTTTTAGCTCTATTGATTTTATAAGTATAGTCACTTTATATCTTTCGCTAGGCGAATCAGGTTCTTCATACCAATCTGTCGCAATAACTCCACCCATAGCGTCACTAACAATAATAGGCATGAAGCTTATAACATCTAATGATGCTTGCCACAGATACGGATTGACTGTAGCTTTTTTTGTGTCTGACCCACCGCCAAACAAAGTAAAACTCTTGTTGTTGAATATAGACCCATAGCTTTCTTGTCTTTCTTGGCGAGGAGTTTTAGGAACCAAAGAATCATCTTTAGCAAAGCTGGTGTTAAAAACTAATAGAAATAATGATAGGGATATTAATATTAATTTCTTCATTTTTTTTATTTATTACTTTAAATTAGTTTACTTTAGAAGCGAAAGTACACTATAAATACATATTATGCAACTCGAATTATGAACAAAAACTTATGAATGACTCCAAACACACCAAGGTCCTAATAATCGGCTCAGGTCCAGCAGGATATTCTGCAGCTATTTATGCAGCAAGAGCCAATCTTCAGCCAATTCTTATAGCTGGGATATCCCCTGGCGGCCAATTGATGATAACCACCGATGTTGAGAATTATCCAGGCTTTGCTGAAACAATTCAAGGTCCATGGCTAATGGAGCAGATGGAGGCACAGGCAAAGAAGGTTGGTACTGAAATTATTCGGGATCACGTAAAAGAAGTTAATTTGAAACAGAAACCATTTACTTGTTTGACAGAGAGTGGTCAGCAATATACATGTGATAGTTTGATTATTGCTACAGGTGCGCAGGCAAAATGGCTTGGCCTGGAAAGCGAACAAAAGTTCCAAGGCTTCGGAGTTTCGGGATGCGCAACCTGCGATGGTTTTTTCTTTAAAGGAAAAGAAGTAGCAGTGATTGGAGGCGGCAATACTGCAGTTGAAGAGGCAATATATTTGACTAATTTTGCTACTAAAGTGACGTTAGTCCATCGCCGCGATCAGCTGAGGGCTGAGAAGATGCTTCAAGAAAAATTATTCAATAATAAAAAAGTTGAAGTAGTATGGGATAGTGTAGTTGATGAAATATTGGGCGAGACAAATCCTCTTGGTGTTACCGGCCTACGCCTCAAAAACATAAAAACCAATCAAACTCAAGAATTAAAGGTTACTGGGGTGTTCATCGCTATAGGGCACGTGCCCAATACTGCGTTATTCAAAGGAGATTTGGAGCTAGATCATGAAAATTACATCATCACAAAACCAAACAGCACAAAAACTAATATAGAAGGAGTTTTTGCGGCAGGTGATGTGCAAGATAAAGTATTCAGACAAGCAATAACTGCAGCCGGCACCGGCTGCATGGCAGCTCTGGAGGCTGAGAGATATTTATCTTGATAGCTATTGCAGTCTTTAATCATTATGGTTTCAATGCAATATGGTTAACCAATAATAAAGGTTACAGAGAATTTATACTAGTTTTTGATCCCTAGTTCGAATGGCCACGAATGGAGGTGCTAAATATTTCTCTTTCACAATAAACTTCTTTTAATATATAATGCACCTCTATAGAAAAATTTGGCTTATGAAAGAAATACCAGCACAATACTCACATCAAGAAATTGAGAAGAAATGGCAAAAATATTGGCAAGATAATTCCACATATAAATGGGATAACAGCGAGCCTCGTGAGAATAATTTTGTAATTGATACTCCCCCGCCTACAGTTTCAGGTCTTTTACATATGGGACACGTTTTCAGTTATACCCAGGCAGATTTCATCGCAAGATTCCAACGCATGAAGGGCAAGAATGTTTTTTACCCTATGGGCTTTGATGACAATGGCTTGCCAACTGAAAGGTTAGTCGAAAAGGTCAAAGGTATTAGAGCACGAAACATAGACAGAGCCGAATTTAGAAAGCTATGCATGGAAGTTATTGAAGATGCAGAGAAGGAATTTGAGATTCTTTTTAATGATATTTCAATTAGCGTTGATTGGACACAAAAATATCAAACCATAAGCTCACACTCTATTAGGACTGCACAAGCTTCTTTCTTGGATTTATATCAAAAAAATGATATCTATAGAGCTCTAGAGCCAACACTTTGGGATCCTATTGACCAGACCGCGCTCGCACAAACTGATTTGGAAGACCATGAGCTTGCGGGAATGATGAATGAAATTAAATTTCATCTGGAAGATGATGGAGGTCATGTCCATATAGCAACTACCAGGCCAGAGCTGATCCCTGCTTGTGTAGCGGTGCTCTATAACCCAGATGACGGGCGCTACAAGCATTTAGCTGGGAAGTCGCTCTTAACTCCGATTTTTGGAATAAAAGTACCAGTTATAGCTGATCAAGATGTAGAGATCGAGAAAGGCACAGGGCTAGTCATGTGCTGTACTTTTGGCGATGTCACAGATATTGATTGGTGGCGTAAACATAAGCTTCCCACAAAAATTATCCTTGATAAAGCTGGGAGATTATCTCTAAAGGATAAATTCAACAACCCAGCGGCTGATAGACTAGATGGCAAAAAAGTTGAGGAAGCACGCAAGGAAATGATTTTAATTTTAGAAGAAAACAACCTTCTTGTTGCACAAACACCAGTTAAGAGAATGGTGAAGTGCGCTGAGCGTTCTAAGGCTCCTATTGAGGTACTCATAACTCCCCAATGGTTCATAAAAGTATTGGATAAAAAACAGGAGCTGCTAGCATATGCTGAAAAATGCAATTGGTACCCAGCGTTCATGAAAGTAAGGATAGAAAATTGGATTAATGGCCTAAGCTGGGATTGGTGCATAAGCAGACAGCGTTACTTCGGAATCCCTTTCCCCGTATGGTATTCTAAACGAGCAGGCGAAGAAGGCAAAATCATCATCGCAACTCCTGAAGAACTACCACTAGACCCTATTCATAGTGCGCCAAAAGGGTATGCTCCTCATGAAGTCGAGCCAGATATGGATGTGATGGACACATGGGCAACTAGCTCAGTCACACCGCAAATCAACAGTCACGCTCTGAACCAGAATTTTGCAATAGATTACGATCGCCACAAAAAATTATTCCCCGCTGATCTTCGTCCACAAAGTCACGAAATCATTAGAACTTGGGCATTTGGTACCATAACAAAATCAATGCTTCATGAAGGCCAGATCCCGTGGAAGAATTTGATGATTAGTGGATGGGTATTGGCAGCTGATAAGAGTAAGATGTCAAAATCCAAGGGAAATGTAGTTACGCCACATGAATTGATTAAAGAAAAAAGCGCAGATGCAATACGCTACTGGGCCTCTTCTTCAAAGCTCGGCAATGATATTGCATACTCAGAAGATATGTTTAAGATCGGCAAAAAACTCATCACCAAACTTTGGAATGCAGCAAAATTTGTTTCCACTCATTTAGATAACGATATTTTGCACAACCCTAATATGGATGACATAACATATATAGTTGATAGATGGCTATTATCTAAATTGCATCTAACTATAAAAAAAGCAACAAAAGAACTAGAATCCTTTGAATATTGCAATGCCCGTCAAGCAATCGAAGATTTCTTTTGGAACGATTTTTGTGACAATTATCTGGAATTAATAAAAATTAGAATTTACGATCAAGAGCAAAAAAATCTCGAAGGCAAGAAGAGCGCAGCGATGACCGTTGCTCTTTCACTCGAGGTATTGCTAAAGCTGCTTGCACCTTTCTTGCCAAGCATCACAGAGGAATTATATGATCTAATCTATGATCGTGGTCATTCGATTCATATCAGGGGGAATTGGCCAGACCACGAAAATATTCCATATGATAAAGCTGCTGAGGAACAGGGCAAAGGGCTTCTAGATATCCTTGATGTAGTGAGGAAATTTAAGACTGAGCAGCAAATGTCGATGAAAGCTCCGCTCGCGTGCTTAAATATCTGCGCAGATACAGACGCACAATACTTCAGTGATGGGCTAGCTGATTTGCAAAATGTTACTAATGCAGAAAAAGTATTGTTTAATGAAGAAATAAGTAATAAATTAAGCACTAAAATTAGAACAATTGATAATAAATTTGAAATTATTATAATAAAATAGTTATATGAAAACACCTAAAACCATCCTCATAATTTTACTATCTACTATATCTTTAGTGATTTTAAGTGGGTGCATTCCTCTATTGCTCGGCACTGGAACTATTGTTGGGGGCAAGATGGTAGCCCAAGATAAAACAGTCGGAGAATCAATAAGCGATACTACTATATGGACTAAGATTAGAGCATCATTGATGAAAAACAACGTTGATGGATTGCTTGGTTCAATTAATGTTAAAGTGATCGAGGGACGAGTGCTACTAACCGGATCCGTTAATACTCAGGAAGACATAATCAAAGTTTTGAAAATAGTATGGGACCAGGATGGCGTTAAAGATGTTATCAATGAGTTAAAAATCATTCCTACTGAGGAGCGCCCAGGTGCAATTACATACACTAAAGATTCTTGGATAACAACCCAAGTAAAGACTAAACTATTGCTTGCCTCCAATGTAAAATCATCAAACTACGGCGTTGAAACAATTGACGGAGTTGTGTACTTGTTCGGAACAGCAAAAAATGATGAAGAAGCAGCGGAAGCAAAGGATATTGCATCCAGCGTTAGTAGTGTGAAGCAGGTTGTTTCCTATATTAGAATAAGAAAGAATTTTAAAGATAGCTTAAGCACCCATAAACAAAGGCACAAAGGCAGCCTTGAGAATGATATAGATGACGACTTCCAGGCACCGATAAAATCGGTACCACCTTCGTCTTCTCCTTCCAATTCAGCAGAATCCAAAAAACGAGATAATATTTTTGACGATGAAAATATAGATTATGACAATTTTTAGATCATTAAAAGTTGCTGTGCAAATGGATGGTTTGAGCACTATCAAACCAGAAACTGATTCTACTCTCTGCCTTATCAAAGAGGCTCTCTCTCTAGGGTTTGAGATTTGGTATTACACCCCAGATAAGCTCTATCTAGACTGCGGCAATGTCTTAGCCGTTGCCAATAAAATCAGCAAAAATGCCGAAGCACTTACTTTATCTGAACCAGAAAGAATCGACCTAGCCTCCTTCGATGTTATTTTAATGCGCAATGATCCACCTATGAACATGGATTATTTAACTTCAACATATATTTTAGAAAAAATTCAATCTCACACACTAATAGTCAACAATCCAACTGAAGTAAGAAATTGTCCAGAAAAATTGCTAATATGCAATTATCCTGAACTCATGCCACCAACTATCGTGACTAGGGATAGTGAGATTGCAATAGAGTTTTTTAATAAATATCAGGACATCATAATAAAACCCTTATATGAATTCGCTGGTAAGGATATCAGCAGAATCCAGAACAGAGAAAACCTACATACATTGTTCAATAATCTACTTGCTCAGCATGCTACACCTCTTATGCTGCAAAAATTCTTGCCAGCAGTGTCATATGGCGATAAGCGCGTTTTTCTCATTGACGGCGAAGTTGCTGGAGTAATCAATAGAGTTCCTCAAAAAGGGGATATTAAAGCCAATTTAGCAATTGGCGGTAGGGCTGAGAGATGCACTCTAAACGAACGGGAACAAAAAATATGCCAAATACTAGGTAGTGATTTGCGCACACGCGGCATAATTTTTGCAGGATTAGACATTATAGATAATTATGTAACAGAGGCAAACATCACATCCCCTACTGGGATTATAGCCATTAATAAAGTCTATAACCTTACCGGGAATGATAGGCTAGAGTACAGAATTTGGGAAAAAATACTTCTCATAATTAACAACTAATTTAACACTTAAGTGCTATTGACTTTTGAGGTAAAGTGTTTATAATGGAACTCTATTAATAAATTCAGTAAATATTATGTCACTTATAAAGAGAGATGAGCTTGCGCGTTTCAGCGTTACAGCATTAATGATGATTCTAATACTTTTTGTATACAGCACCCAGCGAGGCGTAAAAGATGCATTGGTGGTTTCATATATGGGAGCAGAGCTCCTTAGTACTATCAAGCTTTTTGGTGTTCTGCCATTTGCTATTTTCATTATGCTAGGATATACGAAGTTAATTGATATCTTTAAAAAAACCACTGTTTTTCACATATTTAACGGCTTTTTTGTTGGTTTCTTTTTAATATTTACATTCATTATTCATCCTAATAAAGAAGCCATGAGTTTAAAATTAGGCTTCATTTCTGATGCAATTCCAGTATTAAAATTCCAAGTTTCAATGATTGAGAACTGGGCAGTGAGCTTGTTTTACATATTATCAGAATTATGGGGAAGTGTGATGCTATCTTTACTATTCTGGCAAACTTGTAACCAAATATTTGTCATAGAGCAAGCAAAGAGACTATATCCTTTGTTCGGTCTACTAGGACAACTTGGTTTAATTACCTCTGGATTTTTATCAGGCATCTATACAAAAAAAGACTTAACCTCTACAGGGATTGACTGGCAAATGTCATTAAACTATATCAACTCCTCTGTTGCAGTGGCTGGACTTATTCTTTCAATATGTTATTGGACTATAACTAATAAATTAGTTGATAGTAATCTTATTAATGCCTCAACAATGAAGAAAAAAAGCAAACCAAAATTTGTTGAGAGTTTACAGTATGTTTTTGGATCAAAATACATAGCATTGATAGCAACCCTAATTATATGCTACGGTATATCAATTAACTTAGTTGAGGGAGTTTGGAAAAAGCAAGTAGGTTTATTATTTCCTAATCCACAGGACTATATGGGCTTTATGTCTAACTTAACTCTTTTCACAGGCATCACTACAGCCATCACAACCATTTGCGGTTCATACATCCTGAAGAGAATAAGCTGGAAATTAGCGGCATTTTTCACCCCAATAATGATAGCTGTTACTGGCGTCTTATTCTTCTCTTTCATGACTTTCAGAGATGAGTTAGGCGTATATATGGCTATATTATCAATTACACCGTTAGTAGTATCGGTATATGCTGGGTTCTCTCAGAACATATTAAGTAAAGCTACAAAATATGCATTCTTTGATGCTACAAAAGAAATAGCATACATACCGCTAGATAGTGAATTAAAATCAAAAGGAAAGGCAGCCGCCGATGTTATAGGTGGAAGACTTGGAAAATCTGGTGGCGCAATGATTCAGTACGTCATGCTCATGGCAATACCTGGATCCAGCTTGCTTAGCCTTGCTCCTTCATTTTTTGGAATATTTATGCTCATCATGATTGGATGGTTCATAGCTGTTACTATGCTCTCCAAGAAATATGAAGAAGCTGTTCATAAGCAAAAAATTGATGAAGTAAAAGACTCTGCCTCTTCTTAAGAGGCTTACGAGCTACATAGAATATATCTACTACTGAGAGGGCCATATAATTTTGTGGTCCTCTTTTTTTTATACTGTTAAGTTCCCAGTTTAAAATAGACTTTGCTTATTATATCTAAATGAATTAATATAGGTGTACCTTGTAATGTTTCAATAAATAAAATTAATATGAATTTCAAAAAAAATATAATTATTTGGTCGATAATATTCATAGTTTTATTAGTGTTATTTGATCTCATTGGTGGTTCAAACTACTCTAACCACTCTAACATTTCATTTTCAGATTTTTTGAATAAAGTTGAAGAGAGTCAAGTTAAGGATGTTACGATCCAAGGAAATACTATTGAGGGACATTTTTTAGATGGCAAGAACTTCACCACTTATGCTCCAAATTATCCAAACCTAATAGATAGCTTAAAGCAAAATAACGTATCCATAAATGTAGCACCAATTGAGAGCAAAATGGGTTCATTCCTTGGTATTCTGCTTTCTTGGTTTCCAATGCTATTATTAATTGGTGTGTGGATCTTCTTTATGCGTCAAATGAATTCTGGTGCCAGCAAAGCTATGGGATTTGGGAAGTCTAAGGCACGATTGATGGGTAATGGCCTGGAAAAAGTTACTTTTGAAGACGTAGCTGGAATAGATGAAGCAAAAGAAGAATTAAAAGAGATCGTGGATTTTTTAAAGAATCCAACTAAATTCCAATCATTAGGTGGCAGAATACCTAAGGGTTGTCTTCTCATCGGCCCTCCGGGGACTGGCAAAACGTTAATTGCCCGCGCAGTAGCTGGAGAAGCGGAAGTGCCATTTTTTTCAATTTCAGGATCTGACTTTGTCGAGATGTTTGTTGGTGTTGGTGCAAGTAGAGTGAGAGATATGTTCGAGCAGGCTAAGAAAAGTGCTCCTTGTATAATATTCATCGACGAAATTGATGCTGTAGGAAGACATCGAGGTCGGGGCGGTAGCTATGGTGGCGGCAATGATGAGCGTGAACAAACTTTAAATGCGTTACTTGTGGAAATGGATGGATTTAAAAAAAACAATAGTATTATTGTTTTAGCTGCTACTAATAGGCCTGACGTTCTTGACCAAGCTCTTCTTAGACCTGGTCGTTTTGATAGGCAAATTAGTGTATCACAGCCAGATATTAGAGGGCGTGAACAAATTCTAAATGTACATTTAAAGAAAGTCGTAGTTGCACCCAATATCGATATTAGAGCTATAGCAAGGGGAACTCCTGGTTTTACTGGCGCTGATCTTGCCAACCTTGTAAACGAAGCAGCCCTTCTTGCAGCTCGCCTTAATAAAAAAATAGTAGGCGATCATGAGCTTGAAGAGGCTAAGGATAAGGTTATGATGGGACCACAAAAAAAATCGATGATTATGAATGCTGAAGAAAAAAAACTCACTGCATACCACGAAGGTGGTCATGCGCTAGTTTCATTGCATTGCTTAGCTTCTGATCCTATTCATAAAGCTACGATCTTACCAAGAGGCCAAGCACTAGGTATGGTTATGCGCCTTCCTAATGCTGATAGATTCTCACTAACTAGAGATAAACTTAAGGCAGACATTGCAGTTGCTATGGGAGGGCGAGTTGCTGAAGAAATGATATTCGGGTATGGTAAAGTTACAAGCGGTGCCTCTTCCGACATTAAACAAGCCACTAGAATTGCTCGTGCTATGGTCAGAGAATGGGGAATGAGCGACAAAATCGGTCCTTTGAATTATGGCGAATCTCAAGAATCGTATTCTTTACAGCAAAAAATGTATTCGATAAATACAGAAGATCTTATAGACAAAGAAATAAAAAATTTGGTTGATGAAGGTTATAATCTTGCTAAGAAAATACTCACGACCCATAAAGCCAAGCTTCATGAGATCGCTAAGCGCTTACTGGAAGAAGAAACTTTAACTGGTGAACAATTGCGCATAATGGTTCTTGGTAAAAAGAAAGCTGATGAGCTAAAAGCAAAAGAAGCAAAAGAGACAGCTGAGCTCGAGAAAATTGCCTCGAAAAATAAAAAACATGACAGCAACAATGGTGAAGATGATACTAAGAAGAGCTCTACCAGTAAAAAGTCTATTTCACATAAAAAGAAACCATGGGCTTCTACTAAGTCTACAGAAGAAGAATCAAATGACTAGCACAGCAAAGCAGCATAACAAATTTTTTGGCACTGATGGTATCAGAGGTATCACAAATCAAGGCAATATCACTGCTGAGGTAGCTCTAAAGCTTGGATCTGCTGCCGGCACGGTATTTCGCAACGGCAACCATAGACACTTGGTGGTAATAGGTAAAGACACACGCCTTTCTGGATACCTGCTTGAACCCGCACTAACTGCAGGTTTTATTTCTGTTGGTATGGATGTTTTGCTAGTTGGCCCTATGCCAACTCCCGCAGTATCTATGCTTACAAAATCGCTCCGTGCTGATTTAGGCATAATGATCTCCGCTTCTCATAACTTATACCAATATAACGGAATCAAAATCTTTGATTCAAAGGGTGTTAAGTTGGATAGAGAAACAGAAGATGTTATAGAGAATTTAATTTTAGGCTACCCAGAAAACATTATCTTTTCATCTCCAGATGCCTTAGGGAAAGCAAAAAGGCTTGACGATGCTCCGGGTAGATACATAGAATTTGCTAAAAATACCTTCCCAAAATCTAAGGCGCTTAATGGCATAAAAATCGTTATAGATTCTGCTAATGGTGCGGCTTATCATATTGCAAAAAAAATATTTTGGGAGCTCGGCGCCGAAGTAATTCACATTGCTGCAACTCCCGATGGATTTAATATTAATGCCGATTGCGGTTCTACTCATCCTGAACTGCTTGCGAGAGAGGTTCTTAAACATAAAGCTCACCTGGGCCTAGCTCTAGATGGCGATGCAGATAGAGTTATTCTTGTAGATGAAAAAGGCGCTCTGATTGATGGAGATAAAATTCTTGCAACAATCGCAATATATATGAAAAGCAAAGGTGAACTAAAGGGCAATGCTGTAGTTGCAACTCACATGTCAAACATTGCTTTAGAAAAATATTTAAATCAAAACGGCATTCAGCTGATTAGGACTGATGTGGGAGATAAATACGTTGCTAAAACTATTTTAGCAAATGGGTATAACCTTGGTGGAGAGCAATCTGGGCACATAATTATCCCGGAATTTTCTGCTACTGGCGATGGGATAGTTGCTGCACTGCAGGTACTATCAAGTTTTGTTGATAGTAAATGCACCACAATATCCGAATTATGTCATAACTATACTCCAGCTCCTCAAGTTTTGCGTAACCTAAAATGTAATACAAATCAAAGCAATTTCTTACATGATCCCAAAGTAAAAGAAAAAATAGATGCAATATCATCTAAATTAGATAGCAATAGCAGGATACTGATTCGCCCTTCTGGCACTGAGCCTTTAATAAGAATAATGGTTGAATCTCATGATAATGACTTAATAAACAAAGTAATTTCTGAAGTTGAAGAAGAGATATTAAATTTTATCTAATCTTCACGATGGTATGGTATAATGAAGTAATGCAGTATAGGTAGGGTATTAAAATGAACAATCTAGGAGAGATAATATTATTAGCAATTATCTCCATATTTTTAGGGCTCAAACTGTTTTCTATCCTAGGACAAAAACGAGAACGCCCTCCTCATGAAAATAAAGGGAGAAATCATCTTGATAATGATGCAGAGAATGAAGAGGTAGATGGAGATAATCCTGAAGAGTCTAACAATTTAGAAGACAGAATAAAAGAAGTTGAGATCAAAACTCCTGCTAATCTTACACCACAAGCTAAGTTAGAAATGATAGATCCATCATTTCATTTAAAAACGTTTTTGAGCAATGCTACAGATGCTTTTAAAATGATTTTAGATCTATATGTTAAGGGCGATACTCACGCTCTTTCTGATTTAATTAATATAGAGATGATGAGGAAATTTGCATATGAAATTTCAAATAGGGAAGATAAAGGTTACACTTGTGAAATAAATATTTTGAATGTTAAAAACTCTAGTATTCAAAACATTGAAATTGAAGGTAGCGTTGCTAAGATTTCAGTACAATTTGATTATGAAGCGATAGCTTATGTCTACGATAAAAAGTCTAAAATTATTTCTGGGCATAAATCTAAAGTCGAAAAAAACAAAGACGTGTGGACTTTTAGCCGCAATTTAAGAAGCCCAGATCCAACTTGGCAGCTAATCTACCTAAGCCACTTGTTTGCTTGAATTTTTTGTTGAAATAGAGCAATGGATGATAAAGAATTATGGCCACATTATCTAAAAAGTGTAAAAAGGCTTAAACACCAAGAAATTTTTATTCCACAAAAATCAAAAAAACTTAGGAAAAATTTATCCGATAAATTAGATGATTTTGATCAATATGTGTGTTCTAGTCAAAAAATATCTTTGGACCTACATAAATTAACTCAAGATCAGGCATACCAGCAGTTGCGGCAATTTATACTATCCTCTTACGATTGTAATAAGCGCGAATTGATAATAATCACTGGCAAATCTGGTATATTAAAGCAAGAAGTTCCTAGATGGCTCGATAATGAACCAATTTCCTCCATAATACTTGAAATAAGAGAGGCATCACTTAGAGATGGCGGAAGTGGTGCTCTAAAGCTATATTTAAAGAAGAAAAAATAATGTTTAGTTCTGGAAGTGGTATAACTATATAACAAAACCGAATCCAGGTAATTTTAGTAATACAGAAAGCATAATCCCAATTGGACTTACATAAATTTCAGGTTTTTTAGTATCGCCAATGATGCTGTAGTTGGTTGCTATTACCCCCGTTGGTGTTCCAGCAGCTGAGAATGATGTCGCTATGTCGTTGATTTTATAGTGTGGAATGAGAAGTCCATGAATATTCATTTTATCATTCTTGATGTCTACGTACCCATCTCCAGTAACACTCAAAAGAACCCCCTTTGCATAGGTTCTATTGACTTTTAAAGTGTTAGTTAAAAACGTAAATACAAAATTTGCCTCCAACGTATCAAAGCTCATTAGATCTGCAGCTTTCGAAGCATTAATTAAAGCTTGGAAAGGCGAAGCTAAAAGTAGATTTGCGATCACAGGCGTTTTAACTGCAGCAAAATTATCAATTTTCACATGCCCCACAAATATATTACCAGGGGCTGAGGTAACGTGTTCTTTTGTTACACTTGAGATCTCAGCATATAGAGTTCCACCCTTAATATCTCTATATATATCAAAAGCCCTCAAGAAGTCTGCAGCATGAGTTGCTGTAATTATCCATTTGTTAGTATTGTTTTCATTCCGCAAAATAGCTTTCAGCTTATATTTTTCATTTATATTCATAGATAATCCACTGTTGATACATTGCCTTTTGTGGCATTCAAAATTACCTACAATATTAGTGAATTTAACATCATTTTTCATGATAGCATCATCTATTTGAATAGATAAAAATACCATCCTATCCTTTTTGCTTTTCTTCTTATTATGCTCTTCTATATACTGTTTATAAACGCCTATATTGAATAAATTCAATAAATTAGCATGATCAAACTTGACATGCGGCCCATGAATTTTTATATCTATTTTATCCTCACTTGCAGCAATATTTGCTGTAAAATTATTGCCGCTGTATTTAACATCTGAATGAAAGTTTACAAGATCAAAATTTTTCGTTAATTCCATATTAGATTGAATGTTAATATCAGGAGCTACTAAATCAAATTTGCTTGTTTTCCAATTTCCTTCATCTTCTTTTAGCATTTCAAAATTAAAAGCGGAAGATACCCCTTTTTCTTTCACAATACCAATATCTGGAATCGAGTACTTAGCTTCATCAAGATCAAATTGAATTATGATTTTCTCAACTTCTCCTTTATTCATAAACATGAAATTTGTAAGTATCTCTCCTTCTTCAATATCAAATTTTCCAGCAAATAATTTTTCAAATTCAGCGTCTTTGCCCACATACCCGTTTATAACTAATCTGTTATCAAAATATTGGTTTTGCTCTTTGAGATAACTAGTCCATTCAAATCTAGATTGTTGATCATTGATCAGTGATCTGCCTATTAGTGATATTAATTTATTAGTAACTTTTAAGTCTAACTCTCCTGATTTTATCCTCAATATATCTGAGAATTTTATATCTAAGTTATGTATATCAGCAGAAGCATTAATTTTCATGCTATCTAAGTTAATTTTTTGCGCCAGCGGTATTTCAACATGAACTTTACCCGTTAATATACCACCAGCATCTCTCACATCTATTCCCTTATCAGTAAAATTCTTTATCTTCTTCTCTCCCATAAAGTGTATAAAATCTTTAACTTTACCATCAGCGTTAACGCCGATTATTAATGGTATGAGTTTTTCGCTGTATATAACTTTTACAGAGCTATCAGATAACTTTGATTCTATTAAATCAGCTTCATCTATTCGCAAGCTAATGGCTTCTAAGTCTGCATTAGCGGTTCCTCTGATATTTGTAATAATCTCAAATTCATCATGGTATTTTAAATTAACTTTGCTGAATCTGAAGTGTCCTTGTAGTGAATCTTTAGCAAAATTTGCTAAACTCTCTAAATTTATTTTGAGGTGTAAATCGTGTATTTCTCCAGTCTGTATGCTAGAAATTAGCCAATCCCTTGTAGACTTCTCTATGCCATAAGGCCATATACTTCCAAGAGCAGCAAAATGAATATTATCTCCTATGATCACAATATCTCCCCTACTCTTTCCAGAAATTAATCCATGATCATGAGATATTTCTCCAGTAATGCTTACATATCCTCTATCGTTACTAAATGATATATATGAATCTTCTAGCTGAATTTTTGCTGGATCATATTTGTTGCTCACAGCTAGCGATAGTTTTTTTATTTGATTAGTTGAGTTTAAATCTTTCCCTGTAATACCAAGGCTGATGCTATCGCTAGAATTTTTCTTGTTGTGCTTGTAATTTAAATTCATAGATAGCATGAAATCTTTATTGATACTATCAAGTACTGGGCTTGAATATTGCACTGGGATTTTTTTAGTAAATAGCCACACAGGCAGATCTGAGGCTTTCAAATCTAAAGATGAATCATTTTTGGTATCTGATGAATTGATCTCTATTTTTGCATAGCTATTATTAGTTTTTATTGTCGTAGTTATGTTGTATATATCATTTTCATAGCCTGAGTCTTGAGAAAGCTCATATGTAAAATCACCACGAGTTATATGAGAATTATGAATTTGAATTCTATTTAGGTGTATAAAGCTGTTAGGATTTACAAATGAAGAAATTTGCCTGATTTTTTTAAATATGTTTGTACCATTAAAGGCTTTATTGGAGTCATTTGCATTAGGAACAAAATTTTTATCTGTAGATGTATTGTTCAAATTTATGTCAAGGCCGCTTATCAAAACATTTACTGGAATTGTCAAATTTTTAAATAGCTTGCTAAAATCTAAATTGACATCTAAATCACTAATCCTGACAAATATTTTTTTATCATTAGCATTGGCGATAGAAATGCTGGTCTGAAAATATAATTTTCCATCTCTCTTATAATGCAACTTAGTATTTTCTAGTTGCGTTATATTAGTAGATGGGAAGTGAATGCTTGTATTAAAGTATCCAAATGTTTTTGGTACCTCGCTTGAAATCCAAAAAAATACCGCTCCTAAAAACAGAAAGATAGCAAGTGATAACATGACTACAGATATCAGAGCATATTTTATCGCTTTACTCATTTTTATAGAGGTACTTCAATATTTTGAACGGCTTTACTCCGTAATTTATACCATAAGAAATTAGTAACTTCTATTACTATTAACCACCAAATAAATCTTTCACTTTTTTAAAGAAAGTAGATGTTTCTGGGTTCGATTTTTCATTATTATTTTCTTTATCAAATTCCTGCAAAATCTCTATTTGCTTTTTAGAAAGCTTTATAGGAGTTTCCACATGAATATGCACATACATATCGCCACGGCTATCTGAACGAATTTTACTCATGCCTTTATTTTTAAGGCGAAACTTATCCTCCGATTGTGTACCATCGGGTATGTGAAGCTTTACTCTAACACCTTCAATCGAAGGTACTTCGATATCACCACCAAGCGCAGCAGTTGTCATTTTTATTGGAACTTTACAATGTAGGTCGGCACCTTCGCGTGTGAAAATTGAATGAGGTGTTACGGTCATAAAGATATATAAGTCCCCCGCTGGACCTCCCTTAAACCCAGGCTCGCCCTCACCAGCAAGTCGTATACGATTTCCGTCCTCAACACCAGCAGGAATAGTCACCGATAGAGTTTTTTCCTTTCTGACAGATCCCGAACCTTTACAGTTCCCACAAGGATTTTTTATAATTTGCCCCTCACCGTTACAAGCATGACAAGTTCTCTCGACTGTAAAGAAACCCTGCTGCGCTCTTAATCTGCCAGAACCATTACATGTCGTGCAGTGAACCACCTGGCGATCTTTACTACCTGTTCCATCGCATGTAGAGCATTTTGTAGCAGCTACAAAGCTGATTTTTTTGCTTTTACCACTGAATGCTTCTTCCAAGGAAATTGTCATATTATAGCGCAAGTCTGCGCCTCGGGCTTTCACGCGGCCACTACTTTTTCCACCTCTGCCTCCAGTATCAAATCCTCCACCAAAAAAGTCCTCGAATATATCAGAAAAATTACCAGTAGAGAAGCCCTCAAAGCCACCTCTGCCTCCACCAAATCCTGCACCAAACGGATTTCCTCCTCCAGCTCCACCACCATGCCCTCCAGCTTGGAAAGCACTGTGACCATATTGGTCGTAGGCAGCTCTCTTTTGGTCGTCTTTTAGAACGTCATAGGCCTCATTGATCTCTTTAAACTTGCGCTCAGCCTCCTTATCACCTGCATTTTTATCAGGATGATACTGCACTGCAAGCTTTCGGTAAGCTTTTTTTAAATCATCCTTACTGGCAGTTTTATTAACTCCCAGTAAGTCGTAGTAATCTTTCTTGGCTGCCATATTTTTTAGTGATTTTACTGACTATCCTTTTTATTATTAGCATCATCTTTAACTTCTTCAAAATCAGCGTCAACGACTTTTTCATCTTTTGATGCACTCTTCTGAGATTCTTCAGATGCCTCACCACCTTCAGAGCTATGCTCTTGGCTCTGCTGCTGGTTCATTAGCTCACCTATTTTCATAGCAGACTGCATCAGGTTTTGAGTCTTTGTTTGGATATCTGCAATATCATCTTTGGTTAATGCTTCTTTAAGATCTTTTGAATCAGCTTCTATTTTATCTTTTGTATCCTGATCAATCTTATCTCCATGTTCACGGATACTTTTTTCAGTTGAATGTATCAATCCTTCAGCATGATTTCTAGCATCTACAAGATCTTTACGCTTCTTATCCTCTTCAACGTTTGCTTCTGCTTCTTTAACCATCTTCTCTATTTCAGAATCAGACAGACCTCCCGAAGCTTGGATGGTGATTTTTTGCTCTTTGTTTGTCGCCTTATCTTTTGCAGAAACATGTAAAATACCATTAGCGTCTATATCAAATGTAACTTCGATTTGTGGCATTCCTCTTGGTGCAGGTGGTATACCTTCTAAGTTAAATTGTCCAAGTAATTTATTATCGTTAGCCATTGCTCTTTCGCCCTGGAATACTCTAATCGTTACAGTTGATTGATTATCATCTGCAGTAGAGAAGACTTGGCTCTTTTTTGTTGGTATTGTGGTATTGCGAGTAATTAACTTAGTAAAGACACCACCTAAAGTTTCAAGGCCAACAGAAAGCGGAGTAACATCTAGCAACAACACATCCTTTACATCCCCCTGTAGAACGCCTCCTTGAATTGCAGCACCAATAGCCACAACTTCATCCGGGTTCACACCTTTATGAGGCTCTTTGCCGAAAAACTCCTTAACTTTTTCGATAACTTTAGGCATTCTGGTCATCCCACCGACCAAAATAACTTCATCAATATTATTTGCAGAAAGGTCAGCATCTTTCAGAGCTTGCTTGCAAGGAGCAATTGTTCTCTCTATCAAGTCATCAACTAAGCTTTCAAATTTTGCTCTAGTTAATTTGATATTGAGATGTTTAGGTCCAGAAGCATCTGCTGTGATATAAGGCAAGTTTATATCTGTTTGCGTTGAGCTTGAAAGCTCAATTTTTGCTTTTTCTGCTGCCTCTTTTAATCTTTGTAGGGCTAGCGGATCTTTCGATAGATCGACGCCACTTTCTTTTTTGAATTCTTGCGTTAAATATTCTAGTAACTTAAAGTCAAAATCTTCCCCGCCTAAGAATGTATCACCGTTGGTAGATTTTACTTCGAATACACCATCTCCTATTTCCAAGACAGACACGTCAAAAGTACCACCACCAAGGTCATAAACCGCTATAGTTTTGCTGCTAGTTTTCTTATCAAGTCCATAAGCAAGTGCAGCAGCTGTTGGCTCGTTTATTATTCGCAACACTTCAAGCCCAGCAATTTTGCCAGCATCTTTTGTTGCTTGGCGCTGCGCATCATTAAAATATGCAGGCACTGTAATAACTGCCTTGGTAACCTTTTCACCCAAGAAACTTTCAGCAGTTTCCTTCATTTTTTGTAATATGAATGCACTAATTTGGCTTGGAGAATACTTCTTACCTTTTGACTCAACCCATGCATCACCATTAGAATTTTTTACTATTTCATATGGGACTAATTTCTTATCTTTTTGAGTTGTAGGGTCGTCATATGATCTACCTATAAGTCTTTTTATTGCAAACAAGGTATTTTTAGGATTGGTAACAGCTTGCCTCTTAGCTGATTCACCAACTAACATCTCGTCTGAATCTGTAGAAAATGCAACGATCGATGGCGTTGTCCTTTTGCCTTCAGAATTTTCAATCACTTTTGGATTTTTCCCATCCATGATGGCTACACATGAATTGGTTGTACCTAGATCTATTCCTATTACTTTGCTCATCTTTTCTCCTAATATTCTTAAGTTTTAGCAATTAATTTACTATCGATACTTGATATATAGGTATCCTTTTTTTTATTGCAAGAGACTAATATAGATTTTTTTCACTAAATGTTATGTGTTTTTTAGAGCACAGAACTAAATTGCTTTATTTTTCTTGCTTTTAAATTTGCTTTTATGGGTTTGTTTGCGAAGTTCTTTCCAATCAACTTCACAAACGTCATCTTCATCACATGGAGACTGATATCCTTGTGAGCTATGCTCATAGTCTAAACCATGGTTATAATGATCAAGCTCAGGATCGTTGCTAAGTGGAAGAACAGAAGGCAACGGAACAACGGGAGGTTGACAACCAAATCCAGGCATAAGGATTACCATTATTAATGAACTTCAATGGTATCATTGGCCGATTAGTTTTTCAATCTTCAATCACTCTCATTTATCAATCGTTGCAAAAGAACAACTACCAATACTACTCATCAGGTTGAAGAGCTAAATAGACTTCATACTCTTCAATAGCTCGCCTGAGCTCATAAAGTTCAAACTCAAGGTTATCAATATCAGATTGGAATAAGGAATTTTACAAATCTTTAAATGCCTCTTCCGCAAGATTATCTTGATGTACCATTTTCTCTCTATAACTACATTAGGCAAAATTTTTCTTGCTTTTTTTTATTTAAGCAATAGCATGTGGGACAATTAAAATTAAAAATATCGTAGATGCGTAAAGTTATAATTTCTGGCGTAATAGGAAATATTTTAGAGTGGTACGACTTTGCATTATATGGCCATTTCGCGATGCTTATAGGCAAATTATTCCTTCCAACTAAAGACCCTCAACTAGCAACCATCTTAGCATACATCATCTTTGCGGTGGGCTTCACTATGAGGCCAGTTGGTGGAATTTTGTTTGGTTATATCGGAGATAAATACGGCCGCAGAACTTCTCTTGCTATATCTATATTGATGATGGCTATTCCTACTGCATGCATTGGACTCTTGCCAACGTACGAACAAATAGGGATTTTAGCACCCATCTTGCTGATCGTAATCAGATTACTGCAAGGCGCATCCATCGGGGGCGAATTTAGCGGGTGTATTGCGTTTTTAGTTGAGTACTCTCCTGCAAATAGACGTGGGCTTGTTGGAAGCTTAAGCATGATGAGCCTTGGTGGTGGGATGTTGCTTGGTTCTATTGTTGCTACATCTGTTTCTCATTTTATGTCCCCGGAAACATTTGAGGTATGGGGTTGGCGCATACCATTTTTGGTAGGATTGTTCGTAGGATTAATTGGAATTTATGTACGCGTAGGACTTGATGAAAGCCCCATATATATGGAGAGCAAAGCACGCAACACCCTTTCTGATAAACCAGTACGAGAAGTAATCAAAAACTACATGCCAGAGCTATTGTTATCGATTGGTATTTATCTGACAGTTACTGTACCTTTTTATACTCTAACTATATTTATGAAATCACATATGTCTTCTGAGTTGGGATATTCATACCACGATTCATTAATAGTCAACCTTATAAGCTTGAGTGTCGCAATAATTGCTATGCCTATCGGGGCTTGGATTTCTGACCATTACGGTAGAAAACCAGTATTAAAATACACTGCTATCGCTATGGTGATATGTTTATATCCTATTTTTTGGTTAGTAAAATCCTCTGGATTTGAGGCGGGAGTTATATCTCAATTAATTTTCTCAGCATTAGTTGGCTTCTATATGGGGCCTATGCCCGCTGCTTTAGTTGAATTATTCCCTACACGCGTTAGATTTACAGGAGTTGCATTATCTTATAATTTGAGTGTTGCAGCATTCGGAAGCACAACACCAGCAGTTGCTACTTGGCTCGTTGGCACCACAGGGCATTACTCAGTTGCAGCATATGTTGTATTTTTCGTAATCATGACATTATTTTCTTTAAAATACTATCAAGAGAGTTATAGAAAGGCCCTTGTTTAAACTAACATCATGTTTTCTAGATCATTTGCTGGAAGACTTCCATAACTGGATTTTATGGGCTATTGCCTTTTATGCCTTTGGCTGCATGTATTATTTTTCTTTGAGTCAAGAACCTAGCATTAAAATACTCGTACCAATCTCCCTTCTTGCATTGTTTGCTTTAATAAAATATAGAAATAGATTACCTCTTTATATATTGTTTTCTATTTTATTGTTCTTTTTTTTAGGCGTACTATTTTCATCGTGTAAAACACTTTTAATTGCCTCACCAAAACTTCATGAGCGCTTAAATTACGCTAAGGTATCTGGACAAGTTGAGAAGATTTATCCTTTAGAAAAAGGCAAAAGAATTATTCTAAAATCAGTCATTATAGGTGCGGATAATAAAAATTATAACTTTGAGAAGATACAGCTCACTGTAAAAACAAAAGGAGATTTCAAAATTGGTGATCATATAACTTTGCGAGCTGCGTTATACCCCAATTCATCTGTACTATTTCCTGATAAATATGATTTTGCAAGGCATGCATACTTCAATAAAATTGCTGCGAATGGATATGCGATGTCTTATGTTTCTATCTCTAATGAATCTCCAAAACTTTCGATATTTGACAAAATTGAAAGACTGAGACAGCATATTTCTACAAAGCTTAATGAAAGTATGCCCACTCAAAGTGCAGGGGTTGCAGCTGCGCTTATGATTGGAGAACAGAGATCAATAGATAAAACAGTACTAGTTGAGCTTAGAAAATCTGGCTTAAGCCACATCCTTTCAGTTTCAGGCATGCATTTATCTCTGGTATCCATCATTTGCTTTTTTGTAACTCGCTACGTTATGAGTAATTTTGTTTCTTTTGCACAAATGTATAATACAAAAAAAATTGCCGCATGGATTTCACTATTCATTACTCTTGGTTATTTTTTGATTTCTGGATTGCAAATTGCGGCACTGCGCGCATTTATAATGGTTGCATTTGTAATTTTAGCGGTAATTTTAGACCGAGAAGAGGATTCTAAACGCTCTGTATGCTTTGCGGCTTTTTTTATTCTGTTAGTACTTCCAGAATCAGTATTTCAACCGAGCTTTCAGATGTCTTTCTCTGCAGTTTTAATCTTAGTAACTGCATATGAATTTTATGTAAAAAAAAATCATTCAACAGAAAGATCAAATTCTATCTTTAGCAAAATCTGGCGGTACTTTTTTGGTGTATTATTTTCTTCATTAGCTGCAGGACTTGCAACATCCATGTCAGTGATTTTTCATTTTGGAAATTATTCTAACTACTCTGTAATTGCAAATTTGCTTGCTGCTCCAATCGTTTCGATAATTATAATGCCAGCAGTAATGTTAACATTTTTATTGCTCCCATTTGGCTTACATAAAATACCAATATTTCTTCTTAACATAGGAATTGAGATGATACTCAAAATAGCAAAATACATCAGCGATTTTGCGCTCTCAACAGTAAAATTTCCACCTATATCTATAGAGATTTTCTTGGTTTTTACAGTTGGCTTTTTATGGCTATGTCTTTGGCAAAGCAGATGGCGTTTTTTAGGAGCAGTGCCAATTTTAGCCTCACTAATAATGCTATACATGGTTGATTTTCCATCAATAATAATAGATGCCAAGCACAAGGTGGTACTCATTAAAGATGGCAAAAATCTATTAAAAATTGGCGGAAAAAAAGTACTCTCGAAATCGCAAAAAGACCAATGGACAAGCATCATGGATATCGAAAAAATTGATAAATTGAACAACTCATCACACTATAATTTTGATTATAACGGATATATTTTAGAGCTGAATTTTTTCGAAAATTCAACAGGTGCAATGGAATTTGAAAACTTGAGAATTGCGAACGCGCAGGAGCAAAATAATAAGCTTGCTATAACCACCGAAGATCTAAAAAATCGTGGTTCATATTTTATCTATTTAAGAGAAAATAGCATAAAATACAAATATGCCGTTAGCCCTGAAGATAATAGACCATGGAGCCAACCCCACAACCCTAGGTAGGCTTATATTTTTCTTGACTCTTGGGTTGAGGTCAGTAATAATGCGCAGATTGTATTGAACGCAAAAGTTTTTATTATTATAATTAGAGAGGGTAATTAAAATGCTATGGAACCACAAATGCACATGATTGATACTCATCAAATGGTCAAAGACCTTGTAACTGTAGGTATAAGGAAAGCACATGCTGAAAGCATAGTTAATATGGTCTATAAAAGCAGAGACTACGATCTATCGCACCTAGCAACTAAAGAACAACTTAAAACTGTTGAGGTAACCCTTAGGAAAGATATAGACTTAGTTAGGAAGGAAATGGAAGTTTTAAGAGCTGATACTAAAGCAGATATATCTGGCTTAAGAGCAGAAATAGCAAACGTAAAAACGGATATATTAAAATGGATTGTTCCGCTATTGGTAGCAATTATTGCTATAGTAGCAAAACAAGCTTTCCACCTATAGCCGGTAATTATAGCAGCAACTCTGCAGCCCTATAATGCTTAAAAGTGGACTTGGTATTAATCAGCTTCTTTGTCAACTTCTATCAATTGAGCCTTATCGGAAGTTAGAATTGTGAATCTATCAATAGACGTGGGTATTGATTTGTTTTTGTGAAGATGCACTCCGAGCTTTTCTAAATTGCGTGCTTTCGGCAGAAGGTTTACATTTAAAGATCCAGCAAATTTATCAAAGTTATTACTTGCGCTATATAGGCTCACGCCAAGTTTCTTTGCATACTCACACATATTACTTAGCGATCCAAGCAGTTTTCTAATTTCTTCTACTATCAAATTTTGATTTTCTTCTTGCTTGATGAGAGACATTTGAAATTTAGTGTGTGCAAGAATATTGATTAGCCCGGATGAACCCACTGGAAAAATATCTTTCTGCCAGGCCATGCTCAAGAATTCTTTGTCGATCTGGGAGATTTTTTCCACCGCAGCTTCACTAGGCAAAAACATTACATTGGAGATATGATTTATTTTTCTGTCTTTAAAGTGCTCACGCAAGTACTCGTGATAATTTTTATCAGAAAGTGCCGCTAAATGTTTGCGCATAGTCATCTTTAATTTATTATTCATCTCTGAATCTAGCACCGCTGAATCATTTTGAGTAATCTCAGTAAAATATTTAGAGGCCTTACTATCAATAATCATAATATTATTCGCAGGTAAAAACACTATGGCATCGGGGCGCAGCCGCTTATTATCTTGGTTTATTGAGAACGAATATTGCATAACAAAGTCCCTCTCATGCTCAAGGCCGGAAGCTTTTAGAATATTCTCTAAGGTAATCTCGGCTAAATTACCTGCACCAGCAGGCGAAAGTAGCGCTCTCTTTACATGATCTACAGTTTCCTTAGAGGATTTTATATCTTGATTAAGTACAGCAACACTCTCTACAACTTTCTCAAATTGCTCTTGCAGCTTTCTTGCATTACCGCTCAATTTTTCTTCCGACTCTTTAGTTTCGTTTTTGTGCTTTTCTATTAATTGCTCTGAAAGCTTGCTTGCAGTCTCAAATATTGCAGCCTTTGCCTGAGTAACCGCTTCTTGACGGCTTTTTTCCCAGTCATCCACGCGCTTCTCAAATTCTCTCATCTCTTGCTTTTTGAGCTCTAAAGCTTGCTGGGTTTCTGAAAGTAAGACTTGTGCCCTTCTATAATCATCTTGAATATTATTTTTTTCGTTTTCGAGCTTATTAATATATTCTAAACTGGATGATAATCGAGATTCATAGCGAGCATTCTCAGCGATGAGTAGCTCGATTTTATCTTGTATGCCTGCTTTTGCTTTGCCACTACGCCGCACAAATAAAAATAACATTATGCTGCTAATTATAAAAACAATTCCACCTACTACTATAATCATGTTCACACTTTAAATTTTAAATTCTAATGCTATGATATACGTTTAGTATATATGTATCAAATAAATATAAATTCATTATGAATCTTTCTACGATTATTTTAGCAGCTGGTAAAGGATCCAGGATGCTTTCTAAGCTCCCAAAAGTATTACATAAAGTAGCATCCAGGCCTCTTATTGGGCATATTACTGATCTTATAAAATCACTTGGTATTGATGTTAAGGAGAAGGTTGCAGTCATAGGCCCGAATATGGAAGATTTGCACGAATATATAATGACGCAAGATGGCACAGTGAAGTGTGTAGTACAAGAAGATAGACTTGGAACTGGACACGCAGTTAAAGTCGGGCTAGAGCATGTTAATTGCAATGGCGATGTGCTTGTGTTATATGGTGATACACCCTTTTTAAAAGCCAGCAGCATAAAAAAAATGCATGCGATGCTCCAATCTAACGAGCAAAATGCATTAGTTATTCTTGGATTTATAGCTAAAGACCCTGCCCTATATGGTAGGTTAATAATAAATAATCATGACGAACTCATGGAAATTATTGAGTTTTTAGACTGCACCGAAGAGCAAAAAAAGATCAACATTTGTAATTCTGGTGTAATGCTAATTAATAACAGACACATAAAAAAACTGTTAACTCAAATAAAACCTCAAAACGCCAAGCAAGAATATTATTTGACCGATCTTGTCCATATAGCACGAAAAGATGGACTAATCTGCCGCTACATCACTGTCGATGAATTTGAAGCGGTGGCAATAAATAGCAGAGAGGAGCTTGCTAGAGCTGAAGCCATCATTCAGAACCAACTTCGCAAAAAATTTATCGCAAATGGTGTAACTTTGATAGATCAAAACACCGTTTATTTTGCAATGGATACTATAATTGAAAATGACGTTATCATTCATCCAAATGTTTTCTTTGGACCAGGAGTTACTATCAAATCAGGAACAGAAATCAAAGCCTTTTCACACATCGAGGGAGCAACTATAGGGGTTAATGCTACAATTGGCCCATTTGCAAGAATTAGAACAGGAACAAATCTTGGCAATAAAGTAAAAATAGGAAATTTTGTTGAAATCAAAAATTCTGAAATTGAGAATAACACTAAAATTAATCACCTATCTTATATTGGTGATGCGAAGGTTGGAGAGAACGTGAACATTGGTGCTGGCACCATTACTTGCAATTATGACGGCTTTAATAAATACGCCACACATATTATGGATGGTGTTTTTATCGGGTCAAACACAGCCCTGATAGCTCCTATAACTATTGGAGAATGCGCTATGGTGGCAGCTGGTAGTGTAATTACCCAAGATATAGGAAGCAATGATTTGGCAGTTGCAAGGAGCAAGCAAGAAAACCTCGCAGGCAAAGCGCTAACATTACGCAATAAAAAAATGCGCGAGAGCGAAAAAAACAAGCCTTATTTATAGATCATGAAAAAAGAAACCATTGTAATTGTGGATGGCTATAGCTTCGTATTTCGAGCATATCACTCCATGCCAGCACTATCTAGGCCTTCGGATGGCACTCCAGTTGGTGCAGTGTATGGCTTTATCTCCATGCTAATGCGCTTGCTAATTGATATGAAACCTACCCACATCATCGTCGTATTTGATGCAGGCGGCAAAAATTTTAGGCATGAGATATATCCTGAATATAAAGCTAATCGCCCGCCGGCACCGGAAGATCTAATTCCACAGTTCCCGTTAGTCAAAGAGGCAGCAAAGGCTCTAAATATTTATACCATAGAGCAAAAGGGGTTCGAAGCGGACGACATCATCGCAACGCTTGCGCTTAGTGCTCGCAAAAATCAAGAAGAGGTATTGATTATTTCTTCTGATAAAGACCTAATGCAATTAGTAAATGGCCACACAAAAATGTATGATGCCATAAGATCTAAGATAATCGACACAGCGCAAGTTGAAGAAAAATTTGGCGTAAAGCCTGATAAAATTAGAGACTTACTCGCGCTAGTTGGTGATACATCTGACAACGTTCCCGGTGTTCCTGGTATTGGCCCAAAGACTGCCGCGGAGCTACTAAATACATTTGGCGATGCAGAAACTCTTTTAAAAAATTTAGATAGCATAAAACAACCCAAACGCAGACAGATGTTAGAAGAGTTCAAAGATAAAATAAAACTCTCTCAAGATCTTGTATCCCTAAAAAGTGACCTCACTTTGGACATAACTTTTGATGATCTAAAAGCTAAAAAAATTGATTCCTCCACTTTGCTAAATTTCTTAAGCGCACAAGGCTTCAAAAGCTTAATCGAAAGGGCCAAAAAAAACTTTGATATGACTGAAGAATCAGCTAATTTGGCAGAGAAAGAAAGCGCCGTAAATAAAAAAGCTTTTAGCCATGATAACATAAAAATAATCTATGATTCTAAGGGGCTAAAAGACATCTGCAATAAAGCATCATATTATGGAAAAATTGCGTTTTACTTCCAATCTAATTTTACACAAAGTGATGAAGTAAAGACACCAAAAGATATAGACAGTATAAGCATAACCATCGAAACTCATCATTATTATATTCCAATAATGTACGAGAAAGATGCTCAAAGTTCTTTTTTAGAAGAAAAGAAGGCCATGCCGTTTGCTGAGTTTATAAAAGGATTAGAGATGATACTTCTCGATGATTCAGTAATAAAAATCTTTCACGACCATAAAAGATTTCTGCATTTAATCGATGGCATAGCTTCACTTGATGATAGCATAGATGATGTTATGATGATGTCATACGACCTAGGATCAGGACGAAATAATACCAGCTATAATCAGCTCATAGAATTTTACCTTGAAGAAGAAGACAAGATATTGGATGGCGGAATAACTAAGGCGCTGCAGCGATTAAATAGCTTTAGCGATAAAGAAAAAATAGCATATGTAGCTAAAAAATCCCACTATATATACGAAGTTCACCAAATTCTCCAAGAGCTTCTGTTTGATTATAACCAGCAAGATTTTTATCAAAAAATAGATCGCCATCTTTCAAAAATAGTCTATAAAATGGAAACAGCTGGATTTCAAGTCGATCAAAAGATACTGCTGGATTTGGCCCAAGAGCTTGATAGTAAAATTGATATCACCTCAAAGGAAATTTATAAAATAGCAGGGACTGAATTTAATATCGCATCTCCTCAACAACTCGCAGATATTTTATTCCATCGACTCAAAATTGAGCCGCCAAAAAAATCAAAAACAGGTAGTTACAGCACAGGAGTTGATATCTTGGAAGACTTGCAAAGCCAAGGACATACAATAGCGGATTCGATAATAGAATGGCGCAAACTATACAAACTAAAAACCACTTACACTACTACCTTAGTTAATCAGATAAAGAAAAAAACTGGCAGAATTCACACCAATTTTCTGATTGCAAATACAGCAACAGGAAGATTCAGCTCCACCGAGCCTAATTTGCAAAACATCCCCGCGAGAGGAGAATTCGCCAACAAGATTCGCTCAGCTTTTAGGGCGCCAGAGGGATATAAAATCCTTTCGTTCGACTATTCGCAAATTGAGCTCCGCCTACTTGCACACGTTGGAAATATAAAATCAATGAAAGAAGCATTCATCAACAAGCAAGATATTCATACCATAACCGCTAGCGAAGTTTTTGGAGTCGAGATAAAAGATATGACTAGCGAAATTAGAAATAAGGCAAAAGCAATAAATTTTGGCATCATATATGGCATAAGTGCATTTGGCCTAGCCAAAAATCTTGGCATTTCAAGAACCGAAGCAAGTGCTTATATAACAAAATACTTTGAGCAATATCCAGGCATTCTAGAATATATGGAAAGATGCAAATCGTTTGCACGCCAACATGGGTATGTTGAAACAATTATGGGCCGCAAGTGTTATGTACCTAATATTAATTCAAAAGATAGTGTAATCAGATCTTTCGCTGAAAGAGCAGCAATTAACTTCCCTTTGCAAGGGGGTAATTCCGACATCATAAGAAAAGCAATGATAGAAGTAGCTAAATATATTCGTTCAGGAAAAATAGATGGCAAATTGATCTTGCAAGTACACGACGAACTGCTATTAGAAGTAAAAAATGAAGATATTGAAGCAGCCCATAAAGCAATAACTTACATCATGGAAAACGTTATAACCCTTGATATACCTATAGTTGTTGGGTTTAGCCATGGAGATAGTTGGGTGAAAAATTAAAAAAATACTAGATTACTGCACAATTACCCTCTATATTGTATTGATGTTTTTTTAATTTACACGTTTATTATGGGTTTCAATCTAAAGCCTCTTATAATATCTGGCATGGAAGTTCTTCCGATTATCGAAGGTGGGAAAGGCATTGCCGTTAGCTCGGGTCAATCAGCTGGAGCTTTTGCTGCTGCCTCTGCAGTTGGCACGTTTTCAGGGGTAAATGCAACTCGCTATGATGAGAATGGTAACGTCAAGCCAGTAGCATATCACGGCACAACTAGGAAGGAACGCCACGACGAATTGATCGCAATGGGCATAGAGGGAGGAATAGCGCAAGCTAGAATAGCTCATGAGCTCTCTAAAGGCAAAGGCCCAATACATATGAATATCCTCTGGGAAATGGGCGGCGCACAGCAAATTCTTCAAGGAATTTTAGAGGGAGCTAAGGGCTTAATTCATGGAATCACCTGCGGTGCTGGGATGCCATATAAGCTAGCAGAAATCGCTGCACATTATGGAGTGTATTACTATCCTATTATATCATCAATGCGTGCTTTTAGAGCCCTATGGAAAAGAGCATATAGCAAATGCTCAGAGCTTCTAGGTGGTGTTGTTTATGAAGATCCTTGGAAAGCTGGTGGCCATAATGGCCTTTCTAATGGTGAAGATCCATTGGTATTCCAGGACCCATATGATAGAGTTGTTGAGCTAAGGCAATTCATGAATGAAATTGGCCTCCAAAATGTGCCGATAATCATGGCTGGCGGGGTTTGGCACATCAAAGAGTGGGAGCATTGGCTTGATAACGAAAAAATCGGCAAAATAGCTTTTCAATTCGGCACTAGACCAATTTTAACTGAAGAAAGTCCCGTGCCTATGTCATGGAAAAAAAAGCTCATGACCTTGAAAGAAGGCGATGTATTCTTAAACCAATTCAGCCCTACCGGTTTTTATTCTTCAGCAGTGAATAATAATTTTATCCAAGAACTGAGAGACCGGAACGAAAGACAGATTGAATATTCTACAGAGATTGATGCTGAAAAGAAGCTTGACACTGCCCTCGCAATAGGGCAAAGAAATCGTATAATTTACATAAAAAAAGAAGATTTGAGCAAAGCCTCTGCATGGAAAGAACAAGGCTTCACTGAAACCATGAGAACCCCAGATTCAACCATAATTTTTGTGCCACCTGAGAAAGCCCAAGAAATTCAAAAAGATCAAATAGATTGTATGGGATGTTTGAGCGCATGTAAGTTCAGCAATTGGCATGATAGAGATGAGTATACAACTGGTAGAAAAGCAGATCCACGCAGTTTCTGCATCCAAAAAACTCTGCAAGAAATAGTAACTGGTGGCGATGTTGAGAATCAGCTAATGTTTTCGGGTCATAATGCATTTAGATTCGCAACCGACCTATTTTATGCAAACGGTTTCATCCCAACTATCAAACAGTTGGTTGATAGAATTATGACAGGTTATTAGATTTAGGAGCTAAATATCATGAAAATCAAAACAAACATTTATCTTATAGCTATACTATGGTTTCTGACAGGAATGTTCATAAGCAGTATGAATGATATATTAACAAAATACCTAGGCTCTAATATCCCACCATATGAAGTAGTGTTTTTTAGGTTTTTCTTTGGCACATTGGCCTTTGTTCCATTTATGATGAAGGATCTCAATTTATTCAGGACTTCCAGAATTCAAATACACTTGATTAGAGGAGCCTTACTATTTGGCGGAATACTTGCTTGGTGTGTTGGCTTGAATTCTGTAAAAGTAACAGTTGCTACAGTTATTAATTTCACCATCCCTATCTTCACTATAATACTTGCCTCATTTTTTTTAAAAGAGAAATTGAATCTATTTAAATCTATTGCAACTCTCCTTGGATTCTCCGGGATTTTGGTAGTCATTAACCCAACCGCCTTAGAGTTTGATATAGCATCGCTAGTGCTTCTTATAGGATCTATAGCATTTGCTTCTTTAGATGTGATAAACAAAAAATTTGTCAACAAAGAACCAATGCTAAGCATGTTATTTTATTCTGGCTTCTTTACAATGTTGTTTAGCTTTATACCAGCCCTCAACACCTGGGTAACCCCGTCGCTACAAGATTTAGCATTATTTTTGCTTCTCGGTGTTGGTGCTAATCTAATTCTCTACTGCGTATTAAAGGCATTAGTGCTTGTAGATGTATCGGTTATTACTCCTTATCACTATACAGAATTGGTGTTTTCAGCTGCTTTAGGTTATGCGATTTTTGGAGAAATTCCAAACTACACTACCTTAATTGGCGCGCTAATTATCATCGCTTCCACTCTTCTATTGGCATATGAAATATTAATAAAGAGAGTTATAGCGCCTTCAAGAATACAAGAGATAGCAAAATAGGAAAATTATATGCGTAGCACTGAAAAGGAGTCGAAGACGAATTTTGGCTTCAAGGAAGTGCCTCTATCCACAAAAGAAAGGTTAGTCAACAAAGTATTCTCTTCTGTTGCTAATAAATATGATATCATGAACGATGTTATGAGCCTTGGTATGCATCGCTTATGGAAAAAGGAGTTCATGAAATTCCTTCCAGACAAATCTAAATCCTTGCTAGACCTTGCCTCTGGTACCGGCGACATAGCCTATAATTACTTCACCAGCGCCAGACAAGCAGCAGAATCGCCCCGCATAATCGTCTCCGATATCAACAAGGATATGCTGGAGGTGGCGCGTGCAAAATTCATTGATGCTGGCATATTAAATGTACCTATTTCAAAATTCGCTGATGTTGAGGAATTTGAAGAAGATGAGGAGCGCAAAACGACAGTGTACAACTCGCTACAGGAGGATTCGAGCACCGAACCGACATACAAATTACCAACAGCAGTAGAGTTTTTGCTAGCTAGTGCCATGGACCTACCATTTAAAGATAATGCTTTTGACTACTGCACCATAGCATTTGGTATTAGAAACGTGGCAGATATTGAAAAAGCATTGTCAGAAGCTCTAAGAGTTTTAAAGCCTGGGGGGAAGTTTGTTTGTATGGAACTTTCTCCATTAAAAAGCGGAATAATTTCAGAGATATATGATATATATTCATTTAAAATTATTCCCAAAATTGGTAGGTTAATAGCAGACGACGAAGAATCCTACCAATATTTGGTTGAAAGTATTCGCAAATTCCCCAAACCAAGGGATTTTGCCAATCTAATAGAAAAAGCTGGCTTTAAATGTGTCAATTATAAATCAATGAATTTTGAAACCGTATCGATTCATTATGGATATAAGTAACTAGAAAATTTATATAAATTTACAGCTCGTCTTGATGTTGCTTATCTACCCCTGCCTCTAGCGAAGCTTTGCGTTTTTCCCTATACTCGCTTATAGAAAAAATCTCGCTCTCTTCCGCATAATCAGTAAATAGCTTCCCATACACATGATCAATCTCATGTTGCATTATGCGCGCAAGAAATCCTTCGGCCTCACCCTCAATCAAATTACCTTCAACGTCGTAAGCTTTATAGTAGATCTTTTTGTAGCGCCAAACAGCAGCAGCAATATCTGGCACTGAAAAACAAGCTTCATAGTCTTTATATTTTTCCTCACCAACAGGCTCATAGGATGGATTTATCCAAATAGTTTTAGGCATAGTTTGGGTAAGATCGGATCTCCATTTTTTTAAGTCCCCTTTATCTTCAGCAGCAAATATAATAACTTTCTTTTGAATTCCTATTTGCGGAGCTGCAATACCTGCGCAATTTTCCTCAGAGTCATACTTTTCTTCCAATATTTCAATATCATTCTTATCTTCCTCGCTCAAAGGGAAATAAACATCAGTTCCACCTAATCTAAGAAAGTTCAACCCTTCTTCATTATTAGACTTCACATAATCTGGGAGTGATTTTTGTATTTGACTTGCCATATCATATCTACCTATTATATGATACGCATCCTATCAAAACAAAAAAAATAATCAACCAACTATCCACTATGAATTTAAAATTCCTACCTTTTTTGCTCGCTTTATCCTTAATCGCATGTTGCATTGAAGTCGACATCTCTGTGCCCAGCTTTCCTGAAATGGCACGGTATTTTAATGTGCCAGAAGGCATAATCCAATTAACTATCGCCTATAATTTCTTGGGATTTTGCATTAGCGCGCTGATTTATGGTCCGCTATCTGAGGCTTTCGGGCGCAGAAAAGTTATGGTGATTGGCAATGCACTTCTAACTATAGGTGCTATTGGGTGCGTGTATGCGGAATCAGTCACTTTTCTCCTGGCCTCACGCTTCGTGCAAGGGCTTGGCGCTGCCACCTCCGCAGTTGTAGCTTTTGCAATAGTTGCCGACGTTTATAAAGGTCACGCAGCAGTAAGAATAATTGGTTTAATGAACTCAATCATCACAGTGATAATGGCAATAGCACCTGTTGCCGGAGCATTTATCAATAAAGCAATTGGATTCCGAGGAAACTATGCATGCGTTGCAATCATATCTATTATCTCATGGATATTGATATTTACATTTTTACCAGAAACAAAAAGAGAGCGTGATAGATTTTCCTTAAAAAAGGTACTGCTTGATTATAAAAAATTATTATCTAGCGGAGAATTCATGAGCACTTCTGCTGCTCCAAGTTTGACATTTTGCGCCTACATCTCATTTATTGCTGCGGCTTCGTTTTTATATATGAACACCTTCGGTCTATCTATAGTTTCTTATGCCCTTCACCAGGGAGTAATTGTTGGAGCATTTGCGGTAGTCAGTTTATTATCTGGTAAAATCATCGAGAAATTTAATAGCAGAAACTGCGTCATTGGCAGCACCGCTTTTTTTATGTTAGGCAGCATATTATTGTTACTTGTGAGCTTAATTGCCCCTAACTCGCCGTATCTCACCACAGCATCGTTCACCGTTTTTGCAATCGGCTGCGCGATTATGTATCCTATAATATTTTCGCAATCCATGGAAGTATTCTCTGAAATTAAGGGAACGTCATCCTCGGCAATCATGAGTATGCGGACGCTCCTATGCTCAGGTTTTGTCGGGCTGATGGGCTATCTATATGACGGCACTGCACTCACAGTTTCTTTCATCGTATTGCTTGCAAATATACTAGCGCTCGGCTTCATCATAAAAATTCTCCGTTCCTCGTTGAAGAAATAGAGTTACATAGATCTACTAATTATCAAGAAGTTTTACAAAATCTCTGCTACTTCTATAAGGTACAGGCCTATCTTTTTCTGGTAATTCAAAAAATAGTAATACAGCTTCTTTACCCGCACATTTGATCTCAAAAACCTCACCTAAGTATCTTGATACTTCTATTGTGTAAGTTAATTTATTTTCTTTATCTTCAAATACCAAAATCCAAGCATATTCATTCATATTGCCTCCATTGTATGGAGGATAAATACATACCGTGTTCCATTTAAAAGAAGTTAGATCTGAAAGCTTTATTGTCTTTGTTTTAGTAAGAGCACTACTAAGCCTTGCATCAAATAAAATATAGTAACTCTCTGTTGAAGTTTCTATATTAGCTATTACAGTCAATATAAGTATTAGAATTATAAAAAATCTTTTTTGTGTCATTCTAAAATTTAGCCAGACAACTTCCCATGACAATGCTTGAATTTCTTTCCTGAACCGCATGGGCAAATATCATTTCTACCCACCTTACCGAATAAATCCTCTTTCTGGTCCTGGCTAACTTGTAAAGCTGGGTCATTTCTTGATTCATGCATGACTTTACGAGGCTCTGACTGCTGTTTATTGCCACCCTGGAAAATCCGCGATGGGCGCGAATCATCACCAACATCTATCTCCATGCGCATTACTCTGGTGATCATCACTTCTCGTATTTTATTGAGCATCCCGGCAAAATGATCAAACGCCTCTTTCTTATATTCATTGAGCGGATCTTTCTGCCCATATGCGCGCAAATATATTCCATGGCGCAAGTGATCCAGCGCTAGCAAATGATCCTTCCACAATTGATCGATAGTGATTAGCAAAATCCTCTTCTCTGCAGAATAAAATAATTCATCACCAAAATCTTTTTGCTTTAGTGCTAACTTCTCCGAAATTTTTTCTTCCAAGTATTTGCTTATATCACTAGGACTTACGCCGTCATTAAGAGAATATTTCTTAATATCAAAGTCGTACCCAAAGAGTTGTGAAAGCCTATTTGCAATTCCGTCTATATCCCACTCTTCTTTGAATTTCTTTTCAGGAATATAACTGCTCACCACTTCTTGTGTGAGGTCTTTATATATATCCACCACAGTTTGATGAATATTTTCTGCCGCAATCACGTCATGTCTCTGCTCATAAATCACCTTGCGCTGATCGTTCATGACATCATCAAAGCGTAGTAAATTCTTTCGCGTTTCGTAGTTGCGCATTTCAACTTTTTGCTGGGCCTTCTCTATCGTCCTACTGATCATGGGATGGAATATCGCCTCCCCTTCTTCTAGCCCTAAAGTTTTCAAGATACTGGATATCTTTTGTGACGCGAAAATGCGCATCAAATCATCTTCTAACGACAAATAAAATATGCTCCGCCCAGGATCTCCCATACGCCCAGAGCGCCCACGCAGCTGATTATCAATTCGACGACTCTCATGCCTCTCAGTGCCTATAATAAGCAAGCCACCTGCTTCTTGTGCTGTTACTTTATCCTTATCCACTTGTGCTTTTATTTTCTGAAATTCCTGCTCATATTTCTCAGTATCTTTTGCTTTCACCAACTCTTTCGCGAGCATTTCGGCATTACCGCCAAGCATGATATCCGTGCCTCGCCCGGCCATGTTGGTGGCAATGGTTACCGCCCCAGGCTTTCCGGCCTGCGCGATAATATATGCTTCCTGCTCATGGAATTTAGCGTTCAAAACGTTATGTTTGATTTTTTTCTTTTTTAAAATTGAAGCAATATACTCTGATTTTTCGATGCTTATCGTACCAACTAAAATAGGTTGTTGCTTAGCGTGGCATTTTTCTATTTCTTCAATTATAGCATCATACTTTTCTTTAGCAGTACGATAAATAAGGTCGTCCTCATCTTTTCTAATCAGAGGGTTTTTAGTTGGAATGGTAACCACTTGTAAGTTATAGATATCATGGAATTCAGTAGCTTCTGTCAGCGCCGTACCAGTCATACCTGCAAGCTTTGGATACAAGCGGAAATAGTTCTGGAAGGTAATTGATGCCAGAGTTTGATTCTCATTTTGTACACGAACGTTCTCCTTCGCCTCTAATGCCTGATGCAAACCATCAGAATATCGCCTCCCTTCCATTATACGGCCAGTAAATTCATCAATAATCATCACTTGATTATTTTTTACAATGTAATCAACATTATTTCTGAATAGATGGTTTGCCTTCAGCGCCTGGTTTACATGATGCAAAACATTCACATTATCAATATCAAATAAACTTGTACCTTGCTCTATCAACCCTTCTTGTAGCAAGATGCTTTCAATGTGGTGTGATCCCGAGTCTGATAGAGAAGCACTTTTAGATTTCTCATCTATGTCAATGTCTTGCGCATTTAATTTGTGGATCAACTTATCAATAACACAATAAAGTTCAGATCTATCTTCAGAAGGACCAGAAATAACTAGAGGAGTTCTTGCTTCATCTATTAGTATTGAATCAACTTCATCTATAATTGCATAATTAAACGGCCTCTGAACAAAATTTTCCAGCGAGTGCTTCATGTTATCGCGCAGATAATCAAAGCCAAGCTCATTATTAGTTGCATAAGTTATATCGCAAGCGTATGCATCGCGCCGCTCCTCTTCGGAGCAGTCATTAGTAATACAGCCAACAGTTAGACCGAGGAAGCGATATATCTTACCCATCCATTCAGCATCCCGCGCAGCTAGATAATCATTCACCGTAACAACGTGAACACCCTTACCAGAAAGCGCATTCAGATAGGTTGGCAACGTTGAGCTCAAAGTCTTGCCCTCACCTGTTTTCATCTCGGAAATCATCCCTTTATGCATACCAATACCGCCCATTAGCTGCACATCATAATGTCGCTGCTTCAAGGTCCTCTTTGCCGCCTCTCTGACAACTGCAAATGCTTCAGGCAGCAGCGCATCCAGATGCTCACCCTTATTGAAGCGATCTTTAAACGCTTGCGTACAAGCACCTAATTGTTGATCAGATAGATTGCTATATGTACTTTCAAGAGAGTTAATTTTATTAACCAATGGCATGAATGCTTTTAAGTGACGGTCATTCACAGTTCCAAATATTTTGCGTAAAAAGTATTGAATCATAAACTTCTTCTTGTATATTTTAAAATTTTCCTTTACTAGGATAAGTTATTAATGCATTATTAGAAAGATATTTATTCCTTATATAACAGGTAAACCTTTATGATGAAACAAAAAATAGTAAGAACTGCTTTATTATCCATATTTTTATTGTCAACTACTAGCGCTTTTGCAGCAGATAGAGTTCTTGCAAAATACGATGGCAAAGAATTGCATAAAAATCATGTCGAAGAAAAGTTAAAGTTGTTCTCTAATGGAGTCTTGCCAGAAGGAAAAAAAGATTTTGACGATTTAAGCTTAGAAATCAAACAAAGAATCATTACTATGTTCGTGCATCAAGCGCTTGCTGAAGACGCGATGCAAAAATCTTCCGTCAAAAATCAAGAAAAATATAAGAAGCAACTTGCCGAAATTGAGAAAGAGGCATCAATAGGTTTATTCTTAGATTATCAAGCAAGAGAAAAATTAACCGAATCAATGGTAAAAGCAGATTACGATAAGTATGTAAAAGAGCTAAAAAGTAACGATGAGCTCAAAGTTAGCCACATTTTGGTGAAGACTGAAGATGAGGCAAAGAACATATTGAAGGACATCAATAGCGGCAAAGTAAAATTTGAAGATGCGGCAAAAGCTCATTCAACTGATGGGGCTAAAAATACCGGCGGAGAAATAGGTTATATCTCTAAAGGTCAGATGATTCCAGAATTTGAAAAAGCTGCATATGAGCTCAAAAAAGATAAAGTGTCTGATCCTGTAAAAACAGAATTTGGCTGGCATTTAATCAAGGTGACTGATATAAGAAAAAAACAGATTCCTAAATTTGACGAGATCAAACCTCAGCTTGAGCAAGCTGCTTTGATGAAAATCAAACAAGATTATATGAATGACCTGGTTAAAAACGCTAAAATCGAGGCATTCCCTGATCCAGAGAAGAAGTCATAAATGAAGCTATTAGTAGCAACAACCAATAAAGGCAAGATATATGAATATAGGTATATCTTGTCTAAAGTTGCTAGTCGTGAAGTAGTTTTTTTAGATCAATTACCCTCAATCGAGGATCCAATTGAGGATGGCGATACATATCAAGCCAACGCTCTAATAAAAGCAAATTACTATTTTGATAAATTCGGCATACCAGTAATAGCTGATGATTCTGGCGTAGAGATAGACGCGCTCGGCGGCAAGCCTGGCGTACACACGGCCAGATATTTGCCTGAATATAATAATGACGGAAAATTTGGCAAGCTACATAACTTACTGATGGAAGCTGCCCCCAATAAAACCAAATTTGAAGCCAAGTTTTTTTGCTGCATTGCATATAAAGATAAAGATCAGACTAAGTCTTTTTTAGCAGCTGAGAAAGGCTATATAACTTTTCCTGCAAGAGGAACAAATAATCATAAATATGGTTACGACCCTGTATTTGAAATAAAAGATCTCGGTATAACGCTGGCTGAAATGACTCTAGAAGAAAAACTAGAACATAGCCCAAGAATTTTTGCAGCTAAAAAATTTCTAAATTGGTATTCTTAAAAAATATTACCTTTATACCATCTAGCTTGGGGCATAAAAAAGGAATATAGTGCTCGCCGCTCTTGGTAGTAATTAGTGGTAGTGAATGCCAGATTTTTTTAGGCAGAGAATTATATTTCTTTTTATCATACACACCTGTCTTTGTTAAATCAAAACTAGATATCATTTTAATAATATCATCATTATCTGCGTCTATTTTGAACCTACTATCCCATATCCACGAGGTCTTTGATATTCTCTCAACCGTAAATCCGTATTTGGGTACTTCCCTATAAATAAAAATCATCCCCTTTGACGCTTTAATTTCGCAATCCCACAAGGTTTTTATAGGATGCTTTTTTAGCAACATTTCTCGGTATAAGCCTTCCAAGGAATTTAACCTTGGCTTATATACATGCCTTCCAGAAATAGTAATTAAAGAAGATGCTAGCACATTAAGCGCCAATTCCTCATCTAAATTGCAGAATTCTTCTTGTTTTATTGTTATAAATCCCTCTGGAAATAGCTTAACAATCTTTGCTGCAACCTTATCACATTCTGCCTCTATAAATGCCCTGGTTCTAGCTAAATTATTAGCATTTAAAACTAACTTATCAATTAAAGGACCACACTCTTCTTCTGCTATCTTAATTAAATTCCTGATCTTAGTACGCATAAATTTAGGATTTGTATTTGAACTATCTTCCACCCACTCAATGTTACGCCCAATCAAATATGTCCTCAACTCCTCCTTTGAAAAGGAAAGTAATGGCCTACAAATTTCTATGCCATTATGCACAGTTGTTTTTGCAATCGCAGCAAGACCTGCAACGCCGCTACCTCTAAAGCAACGCATCAAGAAGGTCTCGGCTACATCATCCTTGGTATGAGCTAAAAACAATTGCCTTACATTATTTTTCTGGCACCAACCAGTCAGCAACTCTCGCCTAGCAATACGTGCTTTACTTTGAATATTAGAGCTAACCTCGGCATGATTCCAAACTAAAATATGATGCTCTATACCGTGCTCTTTTAACCTAGCCGAAAGATCTTGCGCCTCACTCTCTGATTCATCTCTCAATCTGTGATCTACTGTAAGCGCAATTACTTTTCCATCAACGCTCCTCATCCATTCATGCATCATAAATAACAACGCTATTGAATCAGAACCACCAGATACACCAACGGCCACCACTGGCTGCTTCTTACAAAAGCCCCGCCCGTCCATCTCCTTAGTGAATTTAGTATATATCACGCCACTACCTATCAATATTATTTCCGTATATTATAATAAAATGTAAATTTTTAACAAGATCACTTACCCTACTCTCGCTTACTTAAAAAATAAAGTTTTACTTGCATCTTACAAGACTACAGCGTACCATAAGATTCATGGAAAATGATGATATGTATTTAGCTCCTGGTGTATTCCTGTACAATAGATCTGTTCTTGATGATCGATGGCGGATTTAATGCACACGTAAGAGCTATCGAAGCTGACTTGAATCATATGGTAGCATTAGCATACCCAGTTAGTGATATCGATACGTATATTTAAGGCTTCTGTAATAGAACTTCCATAATTAAATAGTATAACTAACAATAATCATAATCTATAATACACAAGAACATTACTATAAAAATCACAACTTCCTCTTAATGCATATAAGAAGTATGTGTTTTCAAATTTGACTTTTTGACTTAATTGCTCTAGAGTGAATTTCCTAAAATATAATTAGTAGTGTGATGAAAGCAACAGTTAGCTCAAACATAAATAAGAAGCGAAGCGAGGCAATTGCTACAGAAGAGAACAAAGTAATAACCAATAGCATTGAGGCTGTACTCCAAAAAAAGCGTAGTGAGGCTATAATGGGAGGTGGCAGTAAGCGCATCTCAGTGCAGCACGCTAAAGGTAAACTGACAGCCCGTGAGAGAATTGAAATACTTCTTGATCCAGATTCTTTTGAAGAATATGGAATGCTTGTAGAACATCGTTGCACTAATTTTGATATGGATAAGGCGAAAACTCCCAGTGATGGCGTGGTTACAGGTTCAGGCACGATAAATGGGCGTACCGTATTCATATATAGCCAGGATTTTACTGTTCTAGGAGGATCTTTAAGTGAAACTAATGCTAGAAAAATTTGCAACGTAATGGATTTAGCAGCAAAAGTTGGGGCACCAATCATTGGGATTAATGATTCTGGTGGAGCGCGAATTCAAGAGGGCGTAGATTCATTAAGCGGCTATGGAGAAATTTTTCAGCGCAATGTAGATTATTCAGGAATCGTCCCTCAAATTTCTATAATTATGGGACCATGCGCCGGCGGGGCAGTATATTCACCTGCTCTAACCGATTTCATTATAATGGTTCAGGACTCTTCGTATATGTTTGTTACCGGGCCTGATGTTGTTAAAACTGTAACTCATGAAAATATAAGTCAGGAAGGACTTGGGGGAGCTGAGGTTCACACCTCGAAATCTGGTGTCGCACATTTAGCTTTTGAGAATGACGTCCAGGCACTTCTACAGGTTAGAAGACTTGTAAATTTCTTGCCTCTATCAAATAGAGTCAAGCCACCTAAAAGAACTACAACAGATCCAGCAGATAGAATTGATATCTCCCTAAAGACCTTGGTACCACAAGATTCTACTAGATCTTATAATATGAAAGAACTTGTTCATACCATAGTAGACGAAGGAGATTTTTTTGAAATACAACCAGATTTTGCTAAAAATATTATCATTGGATTTGCAACGATGGATGGGAAGACCGTTGGTATTGTAGCAAATCAACCCGCACATTTAGCTGGTTGTTTAGACATTGATGCTTCTACAAAAGCAGCAAGATTTATTAGATTTTGTGATGCATTCAGCATTCCTTTAATTTCCTTCGTAGATGTGCCTGGGTTTTTACCTGGCACCAACCAAGAGCATAATGGTATAATCAAGCATGGAGCTAAGCTACTGTATGCATACGCAGAAGCAACAGTGCCTAAACTAACTGTCATTACGCGCAAATCATACGGCGGTGCATATATTGTCATGAATTCGAAGCACTTAAAAGGCGACTTGAACTATGCTTGGGTTAACGCCGAAATTGCAGTCATGGGCGCAAAAGGAGCCGTAGAGGTTTTATATAAAAGCCAAAATCTTGAAGCTGAAGAAATTGATAAAAAGGTAGTTGAGTATCAAGAAAAATTCACATCTCCATTTGTGGCAGCAGCAAGGGGTTATATAGACGACGTTATTACACCACAAAACACTAGGTGGAAATTATGCTCAGCATTAAATATGCTAGAAGGAAAGAAGATCGATCGCATGTGGCGTAAGCATGATAATTTGCCGTTGTAATATGATTGGGAATGTTTGAGTTATGGGCAGTTTAGTAAGCTTTGATTTCGCAATTAAGTATCTACTCAAAGATAAGAGCAATTACGATATCATTGAGGGGTTTGTCTCTGCCGTCTTAAAAACACAAGGATATAAGCCAGTAAAAATCATTGCTCTATTAGATGCTGAAAGCAATAAGGAAGAATATAGCCAAAAGGAAAGTCTCGCAGATCTCATCGTTGAAGATACTGACCATCAAAAATATATCATCGAGATCGAGCGGCAAGAAGCGAAAACCTTCGTGCATAAATCATGCTTTAACACCTCTAGATTAATAGCAGATCAGGTCCCTTCTGGTGAGGATTACTGCAAAATCAAAAAGATATTTCATATCTCTATCTTATATTTTGGCGTAGGTGCTGGACCGATTTATCATGGAAAGACGATAATAAGAGAACTAGAAACTCAACAAACACTATCTGTTCATATTGAAAATGAGGCAAAAACAGCAACATACGATGCTACCAATATTTTCCCAGAATATATCTTCATTTCTGTGCCAAATTTTAATAATAAAATAAAAAAAGAAATAGACGAATGGCTATATGTGATGAAAAATGACGAGGTTAAAGCAGAATTCAAATCTCCATATATGGATAGAGTTGCTGAAAAACTGAGCGTTTTGAAGATGACAACCGAAATGCGTAATGAATATATAAACTATAGAAAGCAAGTAGCAACTTTTAAGGATGCTGTGGACACTGCCGAATATAAAGGTAAGAAAGAAGGCGAAAAAATAGGCTGGAGGAAAGGAGAAAAAGTAGGCCTAAAAAAGGGTGAGAAGATAGGCATAGAGAAACGCAACATACAGATAGCTCAAGATATGCTAGCCAACAACGTCGACATTGAATTTATTTCAAAATTTACTAAGCTTAGCGTAGAAAAAATAAAAGAACTAGAAACAACATAAGGTAATAAATAATTGAAGATAGGGTTTAAGTTCAATAGGGCAAAGGATGTAGCCAAAGGTATGGATGTTACGATTATTGAAGAATTTACAGGCCTTAGTATAAAAACAAAAAAAGAATTACAAACAGTATAAAACAAAAAAAATAGAGCAGCATGGAAAAAAAATTATTCGATAAAGTATTAATAGCTAATAGAGGCGAGATCGCTGTTAGAATAATAAAAACTTTAAGAAAGCTTGGCATAAAATCTGTAGCGGTTTACTCAGATTCTGATACAAATTCATTACACGTCAATTTAGCTGATGAAGCAATATTTATCGGTAATTCGCCCGCCACAGATAGCTATTTGTGCATCGAGCATATAATTGCAGCCGTTAGAAAAAGTGGAGCGCAAGCTGTCCACCCTGGTTATGGTTTCTTATCTGAAAACCCACGCTTTGCTGAGGCATTAGCAAAAGAAAATGTTGCACTAATTGGCCCTAGCGCTGACTCAATCAAAAAAATGGGAGATAAAATTGAGGCAAAGAAAATTGCTGAACAAGCATCTGTTAGCACTGTTCCTGGTTATCTCGGAGAAATAGATAGTCCCTCAAAAGCGATAAAAATTGGTAAGAAAATAGGCTTCCCTGTGATAGTCAAAGCAGCAGCTGGCGGCGGTGGACGTGGCATGAGAGTGGTGCATGATGCAAACGAAATGGAAGAAGCTTTCCGATCTGCCTCTAATGAGGCTAAAAATAGCTTTAGCGATGCGCGAGTATTTATAGAGAAATACATCCAAAACCCGCGCCATATAGAAATACAAGTTCTTGCTGATAAATATGGCAATGTTGTTTGCTTAGGTGAGCGCGAGTGCTCTATACAACGCCATCACCAAAAAATTATCGAGGAGGCTCCAAGCCCATTCATTTCAGAGAAAACTCGCCAAGCCATGTATAAGCAATCTATAAAGCTGGTGAAAAAAATAAATTATTACTCAGCAGGAACCGTTGAGTTTATCGTAGATAGCAAACAAAATTTTTACTTTATGGAAATGAATACCAGGCTCCAAGTTGAGCACTGCGTCACTGAGTTGATATATGATCTTGACTTAGTAGAGCAGATGATTCGCATAGCATCTGGCGAAAAATTGACCATAAAACAATCAGATATTAAAGCAAACGGATGGGCAATTGAATCTAGAATTTGCGCCGAAGATCCAAGCCGAGGATTTCTTCCATCAAGTGGCAGAATCACTAACTATCAAGAACCACCTCGTGATACTCACATAAGAGTTGATAGTGGCATTTCTGAAGGCATAGAGGTGAGTATGTTTTATGATCAAATGATTTCGAAACTCTGCACTCACGCCGAAACTAGAGAAGAAGCAATAAAAATCATGCGAAAAGCCCTGGGAGAATATATTATTACTGGGATTGCTCATAACATAAGCTTCCTAGAAGCAATCATGGAAAATCCACGATTCATCGCTGGAAATATCTCAACTAATTTTATCTCTAGCGAGTATCCAGAAGGATTCTTGGGGGCGGAGCTAACTTCGGAAATCACTGCAATATTTTTAGCTGTCGCTGTACATGTACACATGACTGAAGCAATTCGAAATGCAAGCTTCAATGATAATAACACTGAGCAAGTTAATACCGTTGGAACAAGGTGGGTGGTAAAAATTGACTCCGAGTCCTACCCCGTAATACTAAAACCAGTATCTGGTGGATATAACGTCAGATACGAACGCAATAGAATTTATATTAGAAGCAATTGGAATATTGGCGAAAACCTCTTCAGAGGCACTGTGAATGACGCCCAGGTTGCTGTTAGGATAGACCCAATCATAAACGGGTATAAGTTGACTTATGCAGCCAGAGAAGTTGTAGTTCATGTCAAATCTCCTCGCACTGCTGAGCTTGAGCAATTCATGCCTATTAAAATAAAAAAGAAAAACCAAACCGAACTAAAAGCACCTATCTCTGGTAAAGTCTCAAAAATTTTTGTGCAAGAAGACCAGGAAGTAAAGGTTGGTGAGAAGTTAATCACGATAGAAGCGATGAAAATGGAGAATGTTATTTCGGCAGAAATAAAGAGCAAAATAGTCAGAATTTTAGTTTCTGAAGGCGATCAAATACAAGTCGGTCAGACTCTAATAGAGTTTGGAAAGATTGAAGAATAACAATACTTAACTTATGCTCTTTAAGATTTTAGAGCCACTTTATGATTTTTTTTGAAAAATAAATTGACTTGTATATGGTATTCTGTATAATGAGGTTAAGTTTTTAATATTCCTTATACGTAAAGAGGTTTGTTTTTTATGCTTTAGAAATTAACTGATTAATTATCAAGCTAATTTCTTTAAGGATTTAAGACAGACAATGTTGATTAATAAAATAGGCAGCAAACCAAAGTACTATAGAATATAAAAGCCTTGCTGTCTTAAACAGCTTCAACATTCATTCTTAAGGAGAACAAATAATGGCTACAGGTATTGTAAAATGGTTTAATCCAACCAAAGGATTTGGTTTTATTCAACCAGAAAATGGCGGAAATGATGTGTTTGTACACATAAGTGCCTTACAAGAAGCTAAGCTTTCTACATTAAACGAAGGTCAACGTGTGAGCTATGAGCTCTCTACAAACAAAGGAAAAACATCTGCTGTTGACATCAAGTTAGCTTAAATTTCTATACACTGCCAAGATTTTATACCAAGTCCATAATTGAATTCTACTGAATCAATAATCCATTAGAATTTGAAAATTGGACTTGGTATTTATAAGGGACCTCGCTAGTCAATACGCTTGACTTTGCTGCATCCTTTTTTTTCAAGCATTATAAAAAAAATATTATGGAAGATTTTAATTCACTAAAATTGCCTGAATTGCTATTGCGTTCTCTTGTAGATATGCAGTTTCATAAACCTACACCTATCCAGGCACAGACAATTCCTTTAGCGCTCGAAGGCAAAGACATCCTTGGATCTGCTCAGACTGGAACAGGTAAAACAGGAGCTTATGGCATTCCATTGGTATATCACCTACTTAATAATCCATCGAACTCTGCCTTGGTTCTTACACCAACAAGGGAATTGGCTTTACAGGTATCTGAAATATTAAAGCAGCTTTTAGGAAAAAAAATAAATATCCAAACGACTCTTCTCATAGGAGGAGCACCAATGTTCAAACAGCTTAATCAGCTTAAGAAGAAGCCGAGCTTAATAGTTGGCACACCCGGTCGTATTAACGACCATTTAAAACGTGGAACTCTAAAATTGAACAATACAAATTTTATAGTATTTGACGAAACTGATCGTATGCTTGATATGGGATTTGAAATTCAACTCAGAGAAATTGCAAAATTCCTCCCAGAAACGCGTCAAACTCTTATGTTTTCCGCAACAATTTCGTCTAACATTGCAAAGATAGCACAAAGTTATTTAAAAGATCCAGTTAGAGTTACTGTAGGTTCAACAACCTCACCTGTTGAAAATATTACGCAAGAAATCTTGCGCTCATCAGAATCTGATAAATATAACATGCTGCGCGCTCAGTTAGATAAAACTACAGGCTCATCCATAGTGTTTGTGAAAACCAAAATGGGGACAGAAAAATTAGCAAGTAGACTCAGAGGCAACGGATACAGCGCGGATGCTATTCACGGAGATTTGCGCCAAAGAAGTCGTGAAAATGTAATTAAAGCCTTCAGGGATCGCAAAAATAATGTTCTAATAGCAACAGATGTGGCAGCTCGTGGCTTAGATATTCCACACATTGAATGTGTTGTTAACTATGATTTACCTCAAAGCCCAGAAGATTACCTGCACAGAATAGGTCGTACTGCCCGTAATGGAAGTAATGGGGTAGCTGTAAGCCTAATTACTCCACAAGACAATGTAAAATGGGGTAGAATTTGTAGGCTCATGAAAATTCCTACAGGGAAAAATGATAATGAACCGCGCAATTACGATGATAGACCTCCTAGAGAAAATTCAGGCGAAAGACGAAGACCTAAGTCTAAATTTTCTAATTCAGGAGATAGATCAGCTAGATTCGGTGTCGACAGACAACCATCAAGGAGTAATAACGCAAGCGATAGACCAGCTAGATCTGGAGATAGATCAGCTAGATTCGGTGTCGACAGACAACCATCAAGGAGTAATAGCGCAAGCGATAGACCACCTAGGTCTGGAGATAGACCCTTCTCTAGATCTGGAGATAGACCAGCTAGACCTCATTTTTCTGAAAGACCTAATAGAGTTAATGCAGATGAACGGCCATCTAGGTCTAACAGCTATAAAGGTAGCAATAAATTTAGTAAAGCCCCTAGAGGCAATAATGGCAATACTAAAAACAAAAGCAATGCTGGTGGTGGTAAGTTTAAGTTTGGTCACCAACAAACCAAAAGAGCAAGATCTTCTTCATCTCCTCGTAACATTGCCTAAAAGTTAGGCTAGGGCTTTGGGTCTAAAGCGATGCGCGCCTACGATGTAATGTTTAAAAGATGGAGTTGTTTATCATGCAGCAATATCGCAGCTATCCATACACTTAATACTCCAGTTATAATGAATGGCAAGAACTGTTCTATACTTGGAGGTATCATAAGTATTAGTATTTCAAGAAATTGCACAATGATTACCTCCATAATTTTTCCTTTAAGCTTTAAGCCGCTTTCTAGAGGGATATACAATACCTCTTTTGTAACTCTAAAAAACAGCAAGCCAACGGCTATGGCAAATGATGTATAATAAGGTTCATGCCCATGTATAGCATTCCGCAATGCAATTGTCATAAGACATCAAATTCCCGGTTTAGTTTAAATTATAAAGCCCCTTATTACAACTTATTGATCTAAGACCAACTCTCTGCACTATACTTCTTACCATCTAACTCCTTTCACAAAATATATAGGCTACCAATAGTCTAATCTTTATGGCTAAATTCACTCGTTAAATGTTTCTGCAACAAAATTAGTTCAAGGAAGCCCCTAGGCTTCTGCCCAAGACTTCATGATACCAGAAACAACTAGCTCTTCCAAATCAGGAGACAGTGCATTCGCTGGATGCGTAGCAATATCATTCCATTTCACTGGAAAATTAGCAAGGGGTGAGTAAGAATAAAAATCCCCTTCCATTTGGGGAGCTTCAAATATTTTAACTGCTGCAGGGGAGCTATCCATAAGCCGTTGTATTTCTTCTATAAAGATATCTTTATTATGAATTGTTCTTGTAGCTTGTTTGTCTAAGTACATCATAGAACCACCTAGATCGGATATATCATCTAGATGATCTACCTCTCCACCCATATCTCCTATAAAGACCTCGAAATTTGTTATAGCATAAAAAGAGACATTATTCGTTTCACCATTTAAAATACGCACAGAAATTTGGTATAGATGTTCTCCTCCTACCCTACAAAGGTCAACTGCGCTGCGCTGATGACCTTTAACGCTTTTAATACTTGAAGCAAATGAGCAAAATTCCAAGTAGGACATAAGTTTACCATTAATTAAGTTTGAATTGTTAATATTAAATTATATTATTAATACAAGCTACGTATAGAATATTTATTATTAAATGTCAATTGACTGTATAAGTTCAGAGCAATTTTAAATTCAGAAAGATTGAAGAAAAAAGCTGGATAAAATAAAAGGTAGTAGTAATCTCTTAAGGTAAAACTTAACCATAAGAGGGAACGCTTAGAGAAGAGATTTTTGAAAAACTAATAAATAATCAAGAAATCACCGTAATAGCAGATGTTATGAAATTTTTGAATTTAAAATTGCCGATATCATGTTAATAAATTTGATCAAAATCCATTATTTCTGCTATAATTACGGGATACATAACAAGATCAATGCATGCCTGCTATAAATAAAAAACCAATTGAAGCATATAAAACCATAAGCCAAGTTAGTGAAATATTGGAGGTTCCAGCTTATGTTTTGAGGTTTTGGGAAAAGGAATTCAAGCAAATAAAACCACATAAAAGCAATGGCCGCCGCCACTATTTGCAGCACGATATTGACACGATAGCAACAATAAAAGATTTATTGTATAACAAAGGACACACAATAGAAGGCGCCAAAAACAAGCTCAAATCCATCAGTGGAGATGCAGAAATAATAGATAGAGAAAAGCTATCTGCAGTATTAAATAAACTCAAATCACTAAGGGATACAGTGAAAGATCTTATATAGAAGTGCAAAAAAATTCTACTTTTAGCTTAATAAGCATATACAAAAACAATCTTTTGGTATAAAAAAGATACGAATTAATTGACTATTTTCTGGAGAGCATCATGAGGCCTACTTTGCAATTATTTGTCCCAAACCTAGAAAGATTACAAATTATAACCAGCACTGCTAGAGCGAGTAATATGTTTTCAGACGGTTTTCATCAGTTTCTCAATAAAGCTGAAAGTGCCCTTTTAGGGGGAGTAGGTTGCATACAATATAGGCCTACTGGAACTGATTTAAGAGTTATAATAAATCACATATCAGCTCTAAAAAAACTTTGTGCAGATCATCAAGTAAGGCTGTTAATCAACACCCCTTATCCTAACCAAAACATGGACCTTGCTAAAAGCACTGATGGCATGTGGATAGATGGCTCACCTGAAATCAACTCAATTATGCACGCACGCAAATATCTAGGAAACGAGGCGTTCCTAGGTGCATCATGCAATAGCTTAAATGATGTAGAACAAATTAATGGCTTGCATCCAGATACTAGGCTTGATGGTATTTCATTAGGAAATATTTTTGGTAGTACAACCTTATGTTCAAGGGATATCAACCGCGGAATCTCAGAAGTACGCCAATTTAAGGATTTAACACCACATAATGTTCCTTTGTTAGTAGGAGGAGTTGGACGCAACGTTAAACCAGTTATGCTAGCAGGAGCAGATGCAGTTGTAGTCTCTGACGATTTACTTCTCGCTCTTGACCCTCAAGCTCAAGCTGAAAAGCTTGCCATAGATACCCTACAATTTGCAGGAATTATCATTTGTATAGATGAGCATTTACCTATCTGAGAGTAGGCTTCTAATTAGCTTCTCTGGTATAGATCCCTCACGTAATATACTAATTTTATCTTTTGATGATAAATCCACCACGGTTGATCCGACTCCTAAGGTACATTTTCCACCATCTAAAATCAAATCAATCTGCTTTTGTAATTCATCATCAATATCACTAACTTGAAGAGCGCTTGGGTGGCCTGAAAGGTTAACACTTGTGGCAGCTATTGGATGCCCATAATGCTTGAGTATTTCTTGTGCAAGTTTATGATCTGGAATTCTAATACCGATTTTTCCATCTTTAATTAGCCTGCTACATATAGATGCTTTACTCTTTGCTTGCAGAACATACGTGATAGGCCCTGGTGAAAAGAGTGCCGCTAACTTATAAAACCGCTCATCTACCTCAGCATACTTTTCAAGCTCATTAATATTGCTAACCAAGATAGCAAAAACTTGCTCTCTATTACGATTTTTTATTTCGTAAATTTTATCAATTGCCAATTCCTTGGTAGCATCACAGCTGAGTGCATATACCGTTTCAGTTGGAAAAGAAATTACACCTCCTGCTGCAAGTGTTTCTACAACAGTTTTTAGAATATTTTGAGATAAATCATCTAGAGTTCTAACTATCACTTTTTATATTCCTGACAAATTTCAATAATTTTTCTTAAAATATTAATTTCTCTAAAAATAGAATTCAAATACTCTTGATCTCCTGAGGTTAATATCTGCTCTTCTAAACGCTCAATATCTTTAGCTGCCTTATCTGCATTAAGGGCACTAATTTCGCTAACAGCATCCGATAAAATACTTAAACGTTCCCCATGAAATTTAATAAATCCACCGTGAACAAAAGTTTCATATTCTTTTTTATCACCATCGTACAGCTTGATAACACCAGGGCCCATATTAGCTATTAGGGGGATATGTCCCGGCAATATGCCAATTTCTCCATCATCACCAGGCAGCAAAACCATGCTAGCTTCCGCTCTTATTACAACCTGGCTTGGAGTCAAGATACTTACTTCCATCTATTAAACACCTACTTTGAGCTTCTCAGCTTTTGCTATAGCTTCCTCAATATTTCCAACCATATAGAAAGCAGCTTCTGGCAGATCATCATGCTCACCTTCCACTATTCCTTTAAAACCCTTTATGGTATCTTCTAAAGAAACCAGCTTACCTTGGGTACCAGTGAATACTTCAGCAACAAAAAATGGCTGTGATAGGAATCTTTGAATTTTTCTTGCTCTATAGACAATCAATTTATCTTCTTCTGATAGCTCATCCATTCCTAGAATTGCTATAATATCTTGCAGAGACTTATATGCTTGTAGAGTTTTCTGTACAGCCCTTGTAACTTCATAGTGCTCTTGCCCTATTATTGCTGGGTTAACCATAGTTGAAGAGCTATCTAGAGGATCAACAGCAGGATAGATTCCAAGCTCAGCAATTTGGCGGCTTAGCACCGTTGTGGCATCTAAGTGAGCAAATGACGCTGCAGGTGCTGGATCGGTAAGGTCATCCGCTGGCACGTAAATAGCCTGCACTGACGTAATAGATCCTTTATTGGTCGATGTGATACGCTCTTGCAAGGCTCCCATTTCAGTTGCTAGAGTTGGCTGATACCCAACAGCAGATGGAATCCGACCTAGTAGCGCAGATACTTCTGAGCCAGCTTGTGTGAATCTAAAAATATTATCAATAAATAAAAGCACGTCCTGCCCTTCTTTATCACGGAAGTACTCAGCTTGTGTAAGTCCAGTCAATGCAACTCTTGCCCGTGCTCCTGGTGGCTCATTCATTTGGCCATAGACCAACGCTACTTTAGAGTTAGAAAGATCTTTTTCATTGATAACCTTTGATTCTATCATTTCGCGGTATAGATCGTTCCCTTCCCTTGTTCTCTCACCAACACCTGCAAATACTGAAAATCCACCGTGGGCTTTTGCAATGTTGTTAATTAACTCCATAATTATAACTGTTTTACCAACTCCTGCACCTCCAAATAAGCCAATCTTGCCTCCTTTTGGGTATGGAGCGAGCAAGTCAATAACTTTGATACCAGTAACTAGCATCTCATTTTTTGTCGCTTGATCTCTAAAAGGAGGAGCAGGTTGATGAATTGAAGTATGAATTTTACTCTTTATTTCACCCATGTTATCCACAGGCTCCCCAAGCACGTTCATTATCCTTCCCAAAGTTTCTGGACCAACAGGTACGGTGATAGGAGCGCCAGTGTCTAAAACCTCGGTCCCACGCACTAAACCATCTGTCGAGTCCATTGCTATGGTCCTAACTTGATTATCGCCTATTTGCTGAGCTACCTCTAGAACAACTCTTCTATCACCTATTTTACACTCAAGAGCGTTTAGTATTGCTGGTAATTTACTATCAAATTTAACGTCAACCACTGCAGATATCACTTGAGTTACTTGGCCTTTGAGTTTTGTCATATATAGTCCCTACTAATTTGAATTTTTTATTGATTCAGCGCCAGAAATTATTTCAATTAGCTCTGTTGTCACAACCGATTGTCTTGTCCTGTTATACAATGTAACCAATTTTTTGATCAGCTCTCCTGCATTTCTTGTCGCATTATCCATGGCAGTCATGCGCGCACCATATTCGCTCGCCGTAGTTTCATATAGCATAGATAATATATTAGTAGAAAGAAAATTTTGCATTAAATTATCTATCATTGTCTTAGGATCAGGTTCGCATATAAAAGCCTCCTCTTCTTCTGCTCCACCTTTTTCTTGAGACTCTGAGAGAATTGGAATAAATCTCCTCTCTTCTATACTACGGGTCATAGTTGAAATAAATTTATTATAAAATATTAAGCACAAATCAAATTCTTGATTTAAAAACCTACTAACTAAGCTTTGCGAGAAAAAATTTAGCTCTTCAGGAGATAGAGTATTGTTACTATAGAGCAGCTCCACACGAGTGGTGATAGCATATTTTAATATGGAAAAAATCTTGTTGCCGATGCACTCAACCTTAACATTTATTCCGTTGCTTGATAACTCAGCAACTTTATTTTTTATGTTCCTAGCCAGCGCACTATTGAAAGATCCACACAGCCCCTTCTCGGACCCAAGTGCAATTATAAGATAATTTTTGGGAGCTGCAGCACCGCCATCTCTGCCGTATATAAGTGGCATTTGTTCCTTATGTGGCACTTGCTTTAACAAATAAGTTATTAGGCTTTGCATTTCTTGAGAATATGGCCTATTAGACTCAACTGCAGTTTTGGCTTTCTTGAGTTTAGCAGCAGAAACTACCTTCATAGCCTGCGTAAGCTTGCTTGTAGATTTTACGGTCGCGATCCTTGCTCTTAGATGTTTTAAATTCGCCATTCCAGCACGTACTTTTGCATAATATATGACTTCAAAAGGTAATGCTTTTTATTAAAAAAGTAAAGAACGAGTTTTTATTTATTCTATGTAATACCATTTCCAGAATTAAACAGTACAAGGATGAAGGAGCAAAGTGTATGAAGACTCGAGCTTTGATGCGAGGATGCAATGCTTAAAAGATGACATTGATATAACAAAAAAGAAAGAGAATAAAGTATAATCTACATGTCTTATGATCTTTTTCTCTTTCTTATTTTAAAACATCTATTATTAAGGACACTCTAATCCATCTATATTTGCCTCTACAAGACCGGAACAAGCTATCGCGTTAACTACACTTTGCAAAAATGACAGCTGGTTAGCTAACGCACTAATTTGCTGAGTAATATTATTTTGAAGCTCATTCAAAGATACCTGCATCACAGTCACGGAAGATGCAAGTCCGTCTGTAACATTTACTCCTACTTCCTGAGTAAGTTCTTTTAAATCGTGCAATTTATGCTTTGTAGAACTAAAGCCCTTTGTTAAATTGCCATTAATACCTTCTAGTCCGTCGTCTAAGGCTCCTTCTATAAATCTTTCGAGCCTATCAAATTTATGATTACTCTCCTGTTTTTTTATTTCTTTTCTAACGTCATCAAGCTCATCAGCCACACTGCGCAGATTTTTTACTACAGGATAAATACTTGCATCCATGTGAGTTTTGAGATGGCTCTCTGCTAACAGACAATTACTTTTTTCAGACATATTCACCCTCTAATTTAATTAATGTTGAGTTAATATCCAGACACATTTTAAATTCTATTTCGTTACTCGTCGCTCAACTAAAAGTCAGTAGGCATAACTCATAGCGCCTAGTATAATTCAATCTGGGACCTGGTATAAGAGTATAAATGGTAGATAGTAATGGTTAATTTTGCATTAAAATATGAAAGCAACAAATAATATTTTATTATTCCGAGAATGTAGCTATGCCGCGACCAGATATTGAGAAATTTTTATAATTTTCTGAGTACGCATTAAATTAAGTTTTTGAGGTCCCTAAGCTTATATGCATTAGTTGCGTATAGCGAATAGAAATAAACTAAGGAGCCGCCTAAGATCATACCTATAAACACTAGAAGTGATACGCCTCTATCAATATAAATATAGTCTCTAAGCAACCCTTGTGCTGCTATCAGAAATAAATACAAAAACATCGAAGATAGTATAATGCGAGGTGCTTTGATTTTAATTAGAGCATCGAATTTAAAAATGTTCTTTCTATGCGCAAAAATATATAACAAGCTAATGTTAATCCATGCTGTGATAGCTGTCATCAACGTAATACCAATATAAGATATATACTGCACTAATATCAAATTTCCTATTATATTAATCAAAACACAAATTAAGGATATTTTCACCGGAGTTCTAGTATCCTCGACAGCAAAAAATGCTGGTATTAATATCTTATTCATCACATAGGCAGGAATACCAATTGCAAGCGTGGTTAATGCAGGAGCTGTTTTGAGTGTATCTGAATAAGTGAACTCGCCGCGCTGAAATAGCACATAAATCATCGGCTCTGCAAGCGCTAGTACTGCAGCTACACACGGGAGACTGAGAAGTAAGGAAATTTCTATAGCGCGATTTTGCGTATGTATTGCTTGTTCATTATTCTTTAGCTTAAAATGCTTTGATAGAGTAGGCAAAATGACAACGCCAATCGATACACCGATAAGCGCAATAGGAAGTTGCACTATTCTATCGACATAATAAATCACTGAGACTGCTCCAGGTATTCCAGTGGCAATTATAGTACCAACCCATAAATTTATCTGTGTAATACCACTGCCAAGGGCTGCTGGTGTGATATTTGTGAAAAACCTTTTAGTGTCTTGATTCCATTTTGGCATAACAAAGGAAGTCCAAAGCCCTCTTCGAATAATTGGAACAACTATGAAGATAAGCTGTACTAAACCCCCTATGAAAACAGCCCATGCGGTAATAATAACCTTATCTTCGGTAGAATCACCAAAATAATAGATTCCAGCAATCATTATGATATTTAAAATTATTGGCGAGGCAGCCATAGCTGCGAATCTATCAAAAGCATTGAGAATGCAGGAATAAAAAGTCACTAGTGATACAAAAAATAAGTAAGGAGTAGTGATTCTAGTAAGGTATGTAGTTAAGTTAAACTTATATGCATTGCTTTCAAAACCAGGGGCAAGTCCCATAATTACAAACGGCATCAGCAACTCAAATATTACTATTAGAACGATCAGAGATATAGCTAGTATACTCAAGATATTGCTTGCAAATTTCAGAGATTTTTCTTTGCCTTCAACGGATAATTTACCACTAAATATAGGCACGAATGCTGCGCTAAAAGCACCTTCAGCAAATATATTTCTGAAGAAATTTGGTAATTTGAAAGCAACGTTAAATGCATCTGCAAATAAGCTCGTCCCAAAATAAGATGCAATCAAGAGATCTCTAATAAACCCAAAGATTCTAGAAATAAAAGTAAAAATTGAAAATATTGCGCTAGATTTTAAAAACAAGATTGCTCCTTTATGGTACTTTCCTTAAAAGCGAAAGTTTGGTTGATTAGACAGCGCCGCTTAATTAATAAAAAGCCCGGATAGCCGAGGCCACTCAAGTGGCCTCGCAATGAGGTTATCTTATTAAACCTATGCAGAAAGCTGCGCAGAGCCATCGCCTTCAGAAGGCTTTTCGGCACCAGCGATCACTTCTTTTGCTTTACTTTTTTCCTGCTCTTCTGCTCTCGCCAAGGCATCTAATCTATCTGACTCTGCTGCCTTCTGTTTCATTTCTCTCAAATAATATCCAGTACCAGCAGGAATTAATTTTGCTACTATCATATTCTCTTTCAAGCCAAACAACATGTCAGATTTTCCTGCAACAGCTGCTTCGGTTAACACTCTGGTAGTTTCTTGGAAAGAAGCAGCAGAAATGAATGATCTAGTTTGAAGCGAAGCTTTAGTAATACCTTGAAGCAATGGTACTGCAGTTGCTTTTGCATATCCTTGCACTTCAGCTTTTTGGTTAATTTCATCAAATTCACGCTTGTCTAAAGTTTCTCCTTCAAGAAGAGTAGTTTCACCAGAACTTTGAACCTCAACCTTGTTCAACATTTGACGTAAAATGACTTCTATGTGTTTATCGTTTATTTTAACACCCTGAAGCCTATATACTTGCTGTATTTCAGACACCATATATTTAGCTAGAGCTTCAACTCCCATAACTCTTAGGATATCTTGTAATACTGGATTGCCGTCCATTAACAGGTCGCCCTTCTTAACATAGTCACCTTCATTCACTGAAATATGCTTACCTTTGAGAACTAAATACTCAACAGGAGCAATAGATTCATCTTTCGGCTTAATAATAATCCTACGTTTTGATTTATAATCCGAACCAAACTGTACTGTTCCCTCAACTTCACTTATAACGGCATGATCTTTTGGTCTTCTTGCTTCGAACAATTCAGCTACTCTTGGCAACCCTCCAGTAATATCTCTGGTTTTGGTAGATTCTCTAGGTATACGAGCCAAAGTATCTCCTGCATGGACAGAAGCTCTATCTTCTACACTCAATATTGCACCAATAGGCAAGAAATAACGGGCCTCCAAACCATTTGATAAGATGATCATATCTCCATTTTCATCTTCCATAACTAATCTTGGCCTCAAATCAGCGCCTTTTGTTTTTTGCTTCCAGTCAACTATGACCTTGCTAGAAATTCCTGTATCTTCATCAAGAATTTCTCTTACGGATATTCCATCAACTAAATCTTTAAATGAAATAGTTGCAGATTTTTCTGTAATAATAGGAATAGTATATGGATCCCAATCTGCAACAATTTTACCCTTGGATACCTTATCACCATCTTGGCAATGAATCTTAGCACCATAAGGTACAGCATATCTGGATTTTTCATTACCCTTGTCATCGCAGAAAATGACTTCACAATTTCTACTCATTACTACACTTTTACCATCAGCGTTTATAACAAAGTTCTTATTCTCAAAACTTACTACTACGTCAGCGCTAGCCTGTACATTTGATATTTCAACGCTCTTAGTCGCAGCACCACCAATATGGAAAGTCTGCATGGTAAGCTGTGTTCCAGGCTCACCAATTGATTGTGCCGATATAACACCAACCGCCTCACCAACACTAACTAATTTGCCGGAAGCAAGATCCCTACCATAACACCTTGCACATACTCCATTGATAGTTTCGCATGTCAAGACCGACCTGACCATGATAGTATCTATACCAGCAGAATCTATCATATCAACGATATTCTCATCGATTAATTGGCCTGATTTTACTATTATTTCCCCTGTAGCTGGATGCTTAACATCAACAGATGAAGTTCTTCCAAGTATACTCTCTGAAACTGGAACCGTGAGCTCACCTCCTTCAATAATAGGCTTCATTATTAACCCCTTAGAAGTGCCACAATCATCCTCCTGAATTATACAATCTTGAGCAACGTCCACCAATCTTCTAGTTAAATAACCAGAGTTAGCAGTTTTTAATGCGGTATCTGAAAGACCCTTACGAGCACCGTGAGTAGAGTTAAAATACTCTAAAATGCTCAATCCTTCCTTAAAGTTTGATATAATTGGCCTTTCCATAATCTCACCTGAAGGCTTAACCATCAATCCCCTCATACCAGCTAGCTGCTTGATCTGTTGAGGTGAGCTTCGAGCACCAGAATGCGCCATCATATAAATTGAATTTATGCTGAGCTGCTTATTTTCATGGTATTTATCTGTATCATGAGAAGAGATTTCCTTCATCATATCATCAGCAACTTTGTCAGTACAATGAGACCAAGCATCAACAACTTTATTATACTTCTCACCTAAAGTAATCAAACCGTCTTGATATTGTCTTTCGAATGACTTGACATCGTCTAACGTCTTGGTAACGTGCACTTCTTTGCTTTTTGGAATTATCAAATCATCTTTACCAAGAGAAATCCCTGATCTACAAGCATGGCTAAATCCAAGCTGCATTAATCTATCAGAAAATAGAACTGTTGCCTTTTGACCACAATAACGGAATACTGTATTAATCAAATTAGCGACATCTTTCTTGATCATTAGCTTATTCACTAAATCCATTTTTATATTTGGATTTTTAGGTAGCAACTCGATAATAAATAACCTACCTGGGGTAGATTCGACTATTTTTTGAACTTCCTTACCTTCTTTATTTATCTCTGTTATTTTGCATTTGATTTTAGAGTGCAGAGTTATCACTTTCTCATGTAGTGCATGCCTGACCTCATTCAAATTCATAAATATCATTCCCTCTCCCTTCTCACCATCAACATCCAATGTGAGATAATATATTCCTAGAATAATATCCTGAGATGGAACGATAATAGGTCTGCCGTTAGCTGGACTCAAAATATTGTTAGTAGACATCATAAGAACGCGAGCTTCCAATTGGGCTTCTATAGATAAAGGAATATGAACGGCCATTTGGTCACCATCAAAGTCAGCGTTAAATGCTGCACAAACGAGAGGATGGAGCTGGATCGCTTTCCCCTCTATTAATAGCGGCTCAAACGCCTGAATACCCAATCTATGTAAAGTTGGGGCACGGTTTAGAAGTATTGGATGCTCTCTAATAACTTCTTCTAAAATATCCCACACTTCTGGACGCTCCATCTCAACCATTCTTTTGGCTGTCTTTAAGGTAGTAGCAATTCCATATGACTCCAATTTTGAATATATAAATGGCTTGAATAATTCTAGCGCCATTTTTTTAGGCAACCCACACTGGTGTAGTTTAAGCTCAGGGCCAACAACGATCACAGATCTACCTGAGTAGTCAACACGTTTCCCTAATAGATTTTGTCTAAACCTACCCTGCTTACCTTTTAGAGTATCACTCAATGATTTGAAAGGACGCTTATTAGCATTCTTAATAACTCTTCCGCGTCTGCCATTATCAAATAATGCGTCCACAGCTTCCTGTAACATCCTTTTTTCATTCCTAATAATGATGTCAGGAGCTTTTAGCTCAAGTAACCTTTTGAGCCTATTATTTCTATTAATTGTTCTTCTATACAATTCGTTCAAATCGGACGCCGCAAATCGACCAACATCCAACATTACTAAAGGCCTAATTTCAGGAGGTAATACTGGTATAACTGTGAGCACCATCCACTCAGGTTTATTACCTGATTCTAAGAAATTCTCTACCAGCTTAAGTCGCTTTGTAATTTTTTTCTTTTTAGCTTCTGATGTTAAATTTTTAAGTTCTTGCCTCATCTTATCTTGCAACTCTGGCAAATTAAGACTTTTTAGCAATGTATGAATAGCTTCAGCGCCTATTTCTGCGGTAAAATTATCTTCACCATATTCATCTTGAGCTTTTTGGTACTCTTGTTCTGTTAATATCTCTCCAACAGCTAGCATAGTCAAGCCAGGATCAGTAACGATATAGGATTCGAAATATAAGATTTTTTCAATGTCTTTAAGTGTTAAATCAAGTAGCGTGCTTATCCTAGATGGAAGAGACTTCAAAAACCAAATGTGTACAACAGGAGCAGCAAGATCAATATGCCCCATTCTATCTCTTCTAACTTTTGAACTGGTAACTTCAACTCCACACTTCTCGCAGACAACACCGCGATATTTCATTCTCTTATACTTTCCGCATAAGCATTCATAATCATTTACTGGACCAAAAATTCTTGCACAAAACAAGCCGTCTTTTTCTGGTTTGAATGTTCTATAATTAATAGTTTCCGGTTTTTTAACTTCTCCATAAGACCAAGATTTAATTTTATCTGGGCTAGCTATAGAGATTTTTAATCTATCAAAATCAAGGTCTATACTTTGGTTAAAGAAACTAGATTTATTCATAATATTTAAACCTGTAGTAAATGTTATTTTGTCCCAAATAAATTTGGGCTTTTTTAAAAAATCCTATTTGGTAGAGCTTTCTAGCTCGAAATTCAAACACAACGATCTAAGTTCTTTGATCATCACATTAAATGATTCTGGTATACCAGAATCAAAGGTATTTTCATTGCGAACAATAGATTCAAACATCTTGACTCGACCAACAACATCATCAGATTTTACAGTCAACAGCTCCTGTAGAGTATATGCAGCACCATAAGCTTGCAATGCCCAGCACTCCATCTCACCGAATCTTTGGCCACCAAAGTGAGATTTTCCACCTAAAGGCTGCTGAGTAACTAAGCTGTATGGACCTATCGATCTAGCATGAATTTTATCATCTACTAAGTGATGCAACTTAAGCATGTATATGTACCCAACAGTAATAGGACGGTCAAAGTATTCGCCGGTTCTACCATCAATTAGATTTACTTGTCCTGTAGTGCTCACATCAGCTAGCTTAAGTACATCATCGATATCATTGACTTTTGCACCATCAAATACTGGAGTTGCAAAATAAATACCCTTAGCAAGTTTAGATGCCAACTCTTTTAAATCACGATCAGATGTCTTCTTTACTTCTTTAGCAATTTCATCGTTATTATATAGCTCTAATAAAAAGCTACGAAGCGTCTCCATTTTTTCTTTTTCCTTAGCCTCGCTATCAATTATTTTAGCAATTTTCTTCCCTAGATTTATAGATGCCCACCCAAGATGTGTCTCTAATATCTGACCTACGTTCATCCTTGAAGGAACACCTAGTGGATTCAAGACTATATCAACTGGAGTACCATCTTCTAAGTACGGCATGTCTTCAAGTGGCATTATTTTCGATATAACCCCCTTATTACCATGCCTTCCAGCCATCTTATCACCTGGCTGCAATTTATGCTTCATCGCTATAAATACCTTGACTTCTTTTAGCACCCCTTGAGGCAGATCATCACCAGACTGCACCTTTTCAATCTTTCTTTTATATCTATCTTCGATATCTTTAATGGTAATGTCATATTTATTCTTTAACACACTGATTTTTGCCATCAAGTCTTTATCATCAATAGCAAACTGCCATAGCTGTCCCTTCGAGTAATCGTTCAAAATCTCTTCAGTAATAACCTCTTTAGCTTTCACACCCTTAGGTCCAGACTTAACTTCCTGACCTAACAAAAACTGCTTAAGGTTTGCGTAGACAAAATCTTCAATGATTTTCACTTCATCTTCATGATCTTTTGTTAATTTCTGTATCTGTTGTCTTTCAAGAGTTAAACCTCTTTGATCTTTCTCTATACCCCTTCTAGAAAACACCCTAACTTCAGTAACAATACCACTAACTCCTGGCGGAACATGCAAAGAGGTATCTTTAACATCTGCTGCCTTTTCGCCAAAAATTGCTCTAAGAAGCTTCTCTTCAGGAGTCATTGGAGACTCACTCTTAGGAGTTACTTTACCAACTAAAATATCTCCAGGCTTTACTTCGGCGCCAACATGCACTATGCCTTCCTCATCTAGGTTTCGCAAATGCTCATCGCCTACGTTTGGAATATCTCTAGTGGTTTCTTCTGGTCCAAGCCTTGTATCGCGAGTTAGCACACTAAAAGTTTCGATATGAATCGACGTGAACACATCATCGCGTACTATTCTTTCTGAGATTAAAATAGAATCTTCGAAGTTATAGCCATTCCATGGCATGAACGCCACTAAAACGTTTCTTCCAAGAGCCAGATCACCACGATCTGTGCTTGGTCCATCAGCTATAACTTCCCCCTTTTTCACAGAATCACCGACTTTAACTAAAGGCTTCTGGTTTATGCAAGTGTTATAATTAGACCTTTGGAATTTTAATAAATTATGAATGTCTACTCCAGGGGACCCATCTTTACCTGATTCATACCGAACAACAATTCTAGTACTATCAACCTTGTCAACAATCCCATCGTGATTTGCAGTTACAGTTGCACCGGAATCGCTAGCAACAATACCTTCAATACCAGTACCAACAAAAGGAGCCTCAGCTGAAATAAGAGGCACAGCTTGCCGCTGCATGTTCGACCCCATCAATGCTCTGTTAGCATCATCGTTTTCTAAGAATGGGATCAATGCGGTTGCTATAGACACTATCTGCATCGGCGTCACATCTATGTAATTTACAGAATCCGGAGAAGCCATAATAAACTCTCCATTCTTTCTACATGAAACTAAATTGCTTGTAAATTTGCCATGCTCATCAAGACTTGCAGTTGCCTGCGCAATGGTACAGCCAGATTCCTCTATTGCAGAAAGATATTTGATTTCATTAGTAACCTTACCATCTACTACTTTTCTATACGGGCTTTCTATAAAGCCATATTTATTTACCTTAGCAAAGGAAGATAAGCTGTTTATAAGACCGATATTTGGTCCCTCTGGTGTTTCAATAGGGCATATTCTACCATAGTGCGTAGTATGCACATCCCTAACTTCCATACTTGCCCGCTCACGAGTTAAACCACCAGGGCCAAGGGCAGATATACGCCTTTTATGCGTGATCTCCGACAATGGATTAGTTTGATCCATAAATTGGGATAGCTGAGATGTTCCAAAAAACTCCTTTACAACATTTGCAATAAGCTTAGAATTGATCAGGTCATTTGGCATGACTGTATCTATATCAACCGAAGACATGCGCTCGAGCACCGTTCTCTCTACCCTAACCAAACCAAGCCTGAACTGATTTTCAACTAGCTCACCTACTGATCTAATTCTTCTATTTTCTAAGTTATCAATATCATCTACTTCACCAATTCCGTTCTTTAAGTTAACTAAAACTTTTATTATACGAATTATATCATCCTTAGTAAGAGTGGTGAACTCCTCATCTATATCTAGACCAAGGCGTGAGTTAAGCTTTACCCTACCTACATTGGACAAGTCGTACCTTGAGCTATCAAAAAACAACGAGTCAAACAATGCCTTTGAAGCCTCATATGTAGTTGGCTCACCTGGCCTTAAAATTCTAAATATATCAACAAGCCCCTCTTCTTCGGTTCTATTTCGATCAGCTTTTAACGTATTTCTAATGTATGGCCCATATCTGTTATAGTCTATATCTAATATATCTATGTGATCTATTTTTGCTTTTTCTAATGCCGCAATAATTTCAGCATTCAACTCATCGCCGATCTCCAAAGAGAGATCTTCACTAATATGTATGTCTTGAGCTATAAATTTACCCTCTAAGTCTTCCGAAGTATATAATACATCCTTCAGACCAGCATCTCTTAGCTTAGTAATAAGCCTTTTATTAATACGAGTACCAACTTCAGCCACTACCTCACCAGTAGCCGCATCAATTAAGCTCTTAGAGATTTTAAATGACTTAGTTTCATCAGGATTAAAAGGAATCGACCATCCAGCTTTTGTTCTTTTTACGCGGACTTTTTCATAGAAGAAATCATAAATTTCCTTGTCTTCCATACCAAGCGCACGAAGGAGAGATCCAACGAGAAGCTTTCTTTTTCTATCTATCCTAAAATACAACAGATCTTTGCCATCAAATTCGAAATCTATCCATGATCCTCTGTATGGAATTATTCTAGCAGAGTATAAATATTTGCCAGAGGAGTGAGTTTTTCCATGGTCATGATCAAAGAAAACACCAGGGGATCTATGCATTTGCGACACTATAACGCGCTCTACGCCGTTGATAATAAACGTAGCGTTTTCCGTCATCAACGGAATGTCACACATATATACTTCTTGCTCTTTAATACCTTGCACTTCTCTTGCGCCAGTATCTGGATCTTTTTCCCACAGCACTAATTTCAAAGTTACCCTGAGAGGAGCAACAAAACTTACACTTCTTTGCTTTGATTCTTCAACATCATATCGCGGATAATCTAGCCTATATCCACCAAATTCCAAAGTGCACATACCAGCATAATCATCTATCGGAAATAAAGATTTAAAAACAGCCTGTAATCCCCTATCTTTTCTCTCATTTTGAGGAATATGAAATTGCAAAAAATCTTCATAAGAATTTTTTTGTATTTCAATAAGGTTGGGAATCGAAGCTACAGTAGCGATTTCGCTAAAATTCTTTCTCTTAATTTTTCTGACAAACAAATCACTAAACATTAGATATCTCCAAAGGTTAAAGCAAAAATTCAGGCAAAGACTCAACAAAACTTTGTTGGATCTCCCAAAAATAATGCATACTAGAAAAAATACGCAAACATCAAGTTAAACTACAAACTTTATCGTTTAACATATGTACTAAATCCCACTTAAATCGCACATCATTCGCCACAACGAATGTAAAGCATAGATTGGTATATCTCACCATTCAACACACCGCTTTGTTGCGTAGAAGATCTTTTTTTTCAAAACTCTACTAGGAGCCAACAGCAACTTATACATCAATTCAACTACTTTCCACAGAGAAACAAAAAAAATTGCCACTATAAAAAAAGTAATAATCAAATCACCGCATAAAAATCACATACCACAGACCCGCAGCAACCGCCTTTAATCTAAAACACCTAACATCAGCATCTTTTGAGTAGTACTACTTAATTTTTGGGATTTAATACCAATCATTATAATTAAATAAATATCAACTACTATCTATTTAAGCTCCACTTTAGCTCCAGCTGCTTCAAGCTGCGCCTTGATTTTTTGAGCTTCTTCTTTTGAAACATCTTCTTTTATGACTTTTGGAGCGCCATCTACTAAGTCTTTAGCATCTTTTAAGGTTAAAGCACTATTAATGACTCTGACCTCTTTAATTACATTGATTTTTTGAGCACCACCATCCACTAAGACAACTGTAAATTCTGTCTTCTCTTCAGCGACAGGAGCAGCCCCACCAGCAGAAGGAGCAGCAACAGCCACTTGAGCAGCTGCAGAAACACCCCACTTTTCTTCTAGTTTCTTTGAAAGCTCTGCAGCTTCCATAACTGTTAATGAGCTAAGATTTTCTACTAATTTTTCTAAATCAGCCATTTTGATACCTCTAAGATTTAATTAAGTTAATTTTTTTCCGAATATGCAGAAACAACCCTTGCAACTTTCGTAGCAGGAGCTACTAAAATAGAAGCAATAGAAGTCGCCGGCGTCACAAGCAAAGCAATAATCTTTGCTCTAAGCTCATCTAAAGATGGCATCTTAGACAGAGCCTTAATACCACTCAGATTTAACCATTGTCCGTCAACAATCGCACCTATTAATTTTAATTGTTCATTATCTTCAACAAACTCCGATAATATCTTCGCTAAAGCAACAGGGTCATTTGAAACCGCAATTGCAGTTGGCCCACTCAAATGCCCTTCTAAAGCACTGAATTTGTTGTCATTAACAGCAATTTTAGCCAAGCTATTTTTAGCAATCATAAATTTAATACCAGCTTCACGTAGCTTATTGCGCAACTCTGTTATTTGATTCATATTTAGACCATGATAATGTGCAATAGCAGCCGAAGTATGACTACTAAACATTTCTTTTAAATCGTCTACAACTTTAATTTTTTCTGATCGTAACACTTGATCTCACACCATTCTTAATTTGTTATTGAAGCAATATCTACCTTTAAAGCAACACCCATAGTAGAAGCAACAAAAGCCTCTTTTAGATAACTACCCTTAGAGGAAGCAGGCTTAGCTTTCACTACAGCCCTAACTAAGGCTTGAACATTAGCAATTAAATCATTTAAAGTAAAGCTTAATTTTCCAACTCCAGCATGGACTATGCCAGCTTTTTCGGTTCTAAACTCAACTTGCCCGGATTTCGCCTGTTTAACAGCCGACTCAACATCAACAGTAACAGTGCCAAGCTTTGGGTTTGGCATCAATCCTTTTGGACCCAAAATTTTTGCAACAGCACTTATCTTAGGCATAACATCGGGCGTTGCTATACAAACATCAAAGTCTAGTTTTTTCTCTTTTATGGACTCTATCAAATCATCAAGACCAACTATATCAGCACCAGCTTTCTTTGCTATCTCATGCTTATCTTCTTTTGCAATAACAGCAACTCTAACTTTTTTCCCAGTTCCACCAGGCATAACCGCAACACCACGAACATTTTGATCGGAATTTGCAGCATTAACGCCTAGCCTAATTACTAACTCGAGAGTTTCATCGAACTTTGCTACTTTGTTTTCCTGTAGAATCTTTATAGCATCTGTAATAGCGTATTTTTTAGACGTGTCTATTTTTTCTCTTACAGCCCTTAGCTTTTTTCCGCCAGATTTTTTATTAGTCACTTCCATTTTATTTATAACCTCAATCTTCTCATTCTTAGTTTATTTATCTACAACGTTAAGACCCATAGACTCTGCAGAACCTATAATAGTTCTAACAGCCGCATCTATGTTGTAGGCATTGGTATCCTGTAATTTTAATTTTGCTATTTCTTTTATGCTGGTCATACTAATATTCCCAGCAGAAGGTCCCTTGCGAGCCTCAGAAGATCCCTTGGTAATTTTTGCATGCTTTTTCAAAAAATACGAAACAGGAGGTGTTTTTGTTATAAAGCTAAATGAACGGTCAGCATACACAGTAATAACAACAGGAATAGGGCTACCAGGCTCCATATTTTTTGTTTGGTCATTAAATGCCTTACAAAAATCCATAATATTCAGACCTCTAGGGCCAAGCGCAGTACCAACAGGAGGAGCAGGATTCGCCTTGCCTGCTTGAATCTCTAACTTCACATAACCAGTAATTTTTTTCTTTTTCATATAAACTTCTCTTCAAAATACTTTTTTTCCAATCAAGGAATTATACTTTCGTAACCTGATTAAAGCCCAGATCTAAAGGAGTAGATCTACCAAAAATAGTTACAAACACCTTCAACCTCTGCTTAGAATCATCGACTTCTTCAATAACTCCCACAAAAGATTCAAATGGACCGTCGTTCACTTTTACCGAATCACCAACCTCAAATACTAAAGCTTGCTTTCTAGCAATAGCACTTGTCTCTATTTGACTCATGATACTTTTTATCTCTTTCTCCGATACCTCTTGAGGCTTACCATCAACTCCCAAAAACCCACCAACTTTAGGTACACTTTTTATCACGTGCCAGAGGTCGTCATTCATTTCCATCTTTATCAAAATATAACCGGGCAAAAACTTTCTTTCTACATCAACTTTTTTACCCTTCCTAACCTCAACAACTTTCTCAGTAGGAATCACGATATCTTCGATATTCTTATCTAGACCCTTTTTAGCAGCCTGCTCTTTTATAGAGTCTGCTACTTTCTTTTCTTGTCCAGACATGGATTGTAATATATACCACTTCACTTAAACTAAAACCTTAAATTTAATATAAATTGCACAAAATGAAATATCATAAAATCCACCAAAACAAAAAGAGAAGAAAAAACAACAACTACCACCAATACTATCATGGTAGACACCATAGTTTCCTTATTGCTTAACCACGTCACCTTAAGCAACTCTTGCTTTACTTCATTGAAAAACTTCAATATTTTTAGCATACTTTACAAAACTTCACCCTATGGCAGGAGCGGGGGGTCTCGAACCCACAACCTCCGGTTTTGGAGACCGGCACTCTACCAATTGAGCTACACTCCTAACATAAATCTTTCCTTGAATCAAGGATTCTATTTCAAAATTTTAGCGACGACACCTGCGCCAACGGTTCTACCGCCTTCACGTATCGCGAATCTCAATCCATCTATCATCGCTATAGGCGAAATAAGCTGAACTTTTAGCTTTACGTTATCTCCTGGCATCACCATCTCTTTTCCCTCTGGAAGCTCTATTTGACCAGTCACATCTGTGGTTCTAAAATAAAACTGCGGCTTATAGTTCGAGAAAAACGGCGTATGTCTACCACCCTCTTCCTTCGTCAATATATACACCTCGCATTCAAAATCTGTATGCGGCGTAATACTACCAGGCTTCGCCAAAACTTGACCACGCTCCACTTCTTCTCTCTTCGTTCCACGTAATAAAATACCTACGTTGTCTCCAGCCATACCTTCGTCAAGCAACTTACGGAACATCTCAACTCCTGTACAGGTAGTCTTAACTGTAGGCCTTAAACCAACTATCTCAATCTCTTCTCCTGTCTTTACAACACCCTGCTCTATACGACCAGTAACAACTGTACCACGTCCAGATATCGAAAATACATCCTCTATCGGCATCAAAAATGGCTTGTCTATAACTCTCGCAGGCTGCGGAATATATTCATCCACCGCATCCATAAGCGCAAGTATCGCCTCCTCACCATTCTTAGGATCACTACCATCAAGACCCGCTAACGCTGATCCCCTGATTATAGGAATCTTATCTCCAGGAAATCCATACTGAGTCAACAAATCCCTAACTTCCATCTCAACTAAATCCACCAACTCAGGATCGTCAACCATGTCTATTTTATTTAAAAATACTACTATCGCAGGAACACCAACTTGACGAGCAAGAACTATGTGCTCTCTAGTCTGAGGCATAGGTCCATCAGCAGCTGATACAACCAATATAGCACCGTCCATCTGCGCAGCACCTGTAATCATGTTCTTCACATAGTCAGCATGTCCAGGACAGTCAACGTGCGCATAGTGACGCTTCTTCGTCTCATACTCAACGTGCGCAGCTGATATCGTTATTCCTCGCGCCTTCTCCTCAGGACTCTTATCTATCTGATCATATGCCGTCGCTATAGCACCACCAGTCTTCGCTAATACAGATGTGATCGCCGCTGTCAATGTCGTCTTACCATGATCTACGTGACCTATAGTACCTATATTACAGTGCGGCTTACTACGCTCAAACTTTTGCTTACTCATCTCTTCTTCTCCTTTAC
>Ga0075163_10000207_pt1 | contig 70324 bp, 67 predicted proteins | sample JI1023141ADNA_FD_71478 | JGI IMG/M metagenome (GOLD analysis project Ga0075163, IMG submission 71478) | Wastewater effluent complex algal communities from Wisconsin, to seasonally profile nutrient transformation and Carbon sequestration -... | ecosystem: Engineered > WWTP > Effluent > Algae... | reverse complement strand
TTGGTGGGGATTGGAAAAATTCATCCAAGGGCCAACTATCATCATTGAATGCATTTGATCCTGAAGGCGTGGTACTTGATGCATTTAAAAAAAATATGCAGGAATTAAAATCAAAACAAGACACCAAAAAGATAACAGATTCCCAATATGAGGAGGAGGCTAAACAGTTGAGAATGGAAGTAAATTCACAGCTAGACAAATCCAGGGGTTTATATTACATGAAGATTGGTCAAGTCCTTGATTATTATATGCAGGCGATAAAAGTTTATAAGCAGGGAGCATTATTATGCTTACAAAACATGGAATCAGAATCTGACGAAAATAAAACAACAGCTAAAAAATATCTGGACATTATAACAGATAGCGCTAAAAACATACTAGGTAAAAAGTAAATGTCTAATAATAGAGAAAATATAATAAACGAAAGCTTCGGATCTTGGTTAAATAGAGCAAGACAATGGGCAGGTGGTGTTGGTAAAGGTGCTCTTAGCGGAACAGTGCTAGGTAAAAAGGAGGATCCAGCATATAATACACAGGTTCAGGATCAATTATACAGAGCTGAAATATTACAGAGCGCAATTTTAGATGCAGCAAATACAATAGACAGTGTTCTTAGAAGTCTGGAAGGAACGGATTTACGCAAAAGAGCTTTAGAATCTGGCAGCGATATGATATCATTCCTACAACAGTCGATAAAAACCGTACAGTCGATAATTAGTGAAGCTGGAGGTGGGGATATGACAAATAAATCGAGCTATGAAAAAGATGGCGGATTGTCAGCGGGAAGAAAGAAACAACTAGACGATATATCAGAAAAGCTGGATCAGATAATACAAAGAGGAGGTGAAGGTGTTCTTGATAAATGGTGCAGGGAGTTTTTAGGAAAACATAACGAAGGATTCGAATCAAATGAATATCTTTCAACTGGTAATCAGTTAGTAGCCAAAGCAACAGCAATATTAAGCGAGATTTCAAAAGCCGATGAAATGGATAGAAAAATAGCTGAAAAGGATGTAGATAAGGTTCTCAGAAGAGGTTTAAAACAACTTGGAAAATATGTTAACGGTGAAGCAGACACTGAAGAGATTAGATTACCTAAACCAGGAGGTGAGCAAGAACAGCTAATAGATAGAGAGGCAGAAAAAAACTTACCCGCAGTAGTTCAGAAATTCAGGAAAGATCTAAGAAAATTACAGATTGAAACGTCAACGGAGGATATTTGGTCCGAAAAGGATGATCCGTGTGCAGAGGAAGCTGCAGAGGTCGTTAGAGCAGTAACAAAAAAGAAATACCAGGTAAAAACAAAGGAGGGATTTAAAGAATTACAAAGAGATACTGATAAGATGGTAAGAAATCAAAAAAAGATAAAAGAATTATTATTACCAGTAAAACCTCTAAAGATTTAGGTAAACGTTAAAGTTTTGTTAAAGAGATAAAAAAGAGAAACAAAAAACAAAATACCCCGTAAGATAATTATCTTAATTTTCCCCCTGGTGAAGAATCTATTACTTATCTAATACATCTTAGAGCCCTAACTTTAATTTTATTACATCTACAAACCCCTAATCATAGGTCCCAATTTTTAAATAGAATAAGAACCCTAATCTTAATAATTCATTTAAAAAAGAAACAAAAGATAAGATTTTCCATATTATAATAGATAAAAATATTAATGTAATATGGCTAAAGCTACAACAACAAAATCATCGTCCGGTTTCTCCTTTATGAACATGGACAAAGCATTATCTAAAATCTCAGGATTCGAAACTGGATCGATACTAGCAACCAATACTTTTAGTGAAGTCGATGAATGGATACCCACCGGTAATTATTTATTGAATGCACAAATTTCTGGATCCTTATTTGGAGGAGTTCCTAATTCAAGATCTTTTGGAGTAATGGGTGATCCAGGTACAGGTAAATCATTCTTCTGTCTAAATGTGGTTAGGGAAGCACAAAAGATCGGATATGATGTTATCTATTGTGATACTGAAGGAGCTATTGATAAATCAGGAGCTGTTAAATTTGGTATCGATATGAATAAGATCCGTTATCAACCAATACAGACTGTGTCTCAGTTTCAAACGTTTGTTTCAAACGTTCTTGACATGGTTAAGAAGTCCAAAGCTAATGGTGAAAGTCCAAAAATTCTTATTGTTTTGGATTCACTTGGGATGTTAAGCACAGACAAAGAACTTGCTGATGCTATGAAAGGGCATAATGCATCGGATATGGGTGCTAAAGCTAAGGAGCTTAGAAAGTTATTCCGTGTAATCACTCTTGATCTTACTGCTGCTAAAGTCCCACTTATCTGTACGAATCACGTTTATGCAGGTGGTGGTGCTTATATACCGACTAAGGAAAGTTCTGGTGGCGATGGACCTATCTTCGCTATGTCTGTTGTTGCATTTTTATCGAAAGCGCAATTGAAAGACGGAGCTGGTACAAAAACAGGTATTGTTTGTACTTCAACGCTTAAGAAAAGTAGATTTACTATACCCGAACCTATAAAATTCCATATTTCATTTTCCAATGGTATGAATCCATATGTTGGCTTACAAGATTATGTTTCTTGGGAAGTGTGTGGTATAGAAAGAGGTAAATTTGAGGAAGTTAAGAATCTAGAGGGTAAAAAAGAGATGGTATTTAAACCAAGCGCATCCTCAACAAGATGGGGGGTTAGACATCTAGGTAAAACCGTTGCTTCTACTGAACTATTTACCGAGAAAGTATTTACGCAAGAGGTTTTAGAGATGCTCGATAATAAAGTTATACAGGATAAATTCAAATTTCCTGATCTTGCAGACCATTCTGAATTACTCGGTACATTGGGAGATGATCTTGATGATGAAGATTTAGATTCTGATGGAGAAGAATAATATAAAATTCAAATATCTTATGGGTGTTTGGAAGACCCTACCTAATTATCCAACTAAGGAAGATATAGTCTACGAGATTAGTCTATATCTTCTTAAAGATAAGAGACCTAATGGGGAATTCTCACCCCAAACATTTAATTCAATATTTGGCTCCAGATGGGAAAGCGATTCCCACGGCCAGATAATCAAAAAAATGATTGAAGATGGGGATTTTATAGAAACAAAAAAAAGCACTGCAAGTAAGATATGGTATAAGATAAACAATAACCCATATTATAAAAATTAAAAAAAATGGATTTAACACACTCTGAAAACGTAATACTTAGGTATATACTTCAAAATTCTCCATACCTGGATACATGTAAACCTGACTTCTTTAAGAATGAATCGTTAGGTATCATTTTTACTGGGGTTAAAGAATTTTGGGACAAATATCACGAAATGCCTTCAGCTGAACAAATGGTTGAAGCTTTCAAAATGAAGGGTGGTAATATGGTTGATCACTCGGAAATAAGATCGATATATTCCATAGATCTCTCCAAATATGAAGATGTTTGGTTAAAGGAGACGACTGAATTTTTTGTTGAGTATAAAAATCTAACGAAATCTGCTGTTGATGGATTAAAGTATATTCAATCAACCCCTGTTTCTTCGGAGAATATAAAAACCGTTATTGATACTTTCAAGAATATAATAGTTGAAAGAAATAGTATAAACTTTAGCTTTGATGAGGGTCTGGATTTCTTCAATCCTGAAAATCATAAACAACTAACACAAAACACATTCTCGAGTGGATTCCCATTTATAGATACCGTGCTTGGTGGAGGATTTTCTGCTAAGGCACTTTATGTTTTTATGGGTATGCCTAAGGTTGGTAAATCTTTATGGTTAGGTAACATAGCAGCTCAGGCTGTTAAAACTGGTCATAATGTTGCAGTTTTATCCTTGGAGATGAGTGATCGTAAATATGTTAAAAGAATGGGAGCTAATATACTCGGTGTTCCTGTATCTGAATATAATAAAATTGCTGACGATGAACAAGCAATGAAGAAAAAATTGGGATCGATGATGTACGACAATCTGAAGGTTCCTGGTCATTTAACGATAAAGGAGTTTCCAACTTCTCAAGCATCCGTTAATGACATCGAAAGGTATTTGAAGAAGATGGAGGAAATTAAGGGAATCAAATTTAAGGTGATTGTGGTGGATTATATTAATATTATGAAGAACTGGAGGAATGCAAATTCGGAGAATACTTATATGAAGATTAAACAAATTGCTGAGGATTTAAGAGGTATGGCCATGCAAAACAATTGGTCAATTATTACAGCTACTCAAACAAAGCAAGGTGATTTTGATGCTTCTGATTTAAGTATTAACTCCGCAGCCGAATCATCAGGTCTTGTTGCTACTGTTGACGGAATGTTTGGTATCATACAAGATCCAATTATGTATGCTAATAAGGAATATAAATTGAAAATTCTAGCAAATAGGGATGATGGCTATAAAAATGCCTACAAGGTATTTAGCGTTGATTATAAGTATATGAGAATTACTGAAGACGTTAATGTACCTATGCACGTAGAGTAAAAATAACCATTAAAAAAATGGAAGAAATCCAAGAGACGGAAGGGAACGGAAACGAAACCCCTGATGTTGCAAAAAAACAGCTTGGTGATAAGATATTTGGAGCTCATAATAATCCCACAAAGGATAACGATTATAATGATAGCTTTGATATAGATCAAAGCCATAACATATTAAGTGAATCCTACGATGAGGAGGATTACCTACATAAAAAAAGATTAGAGGAATTAGTTTATGAAGCATTTCAAACTTCTAGATGGTTTCCATTAAGCTACAAAAAAAAGATACCGAAGGATCTGGTTCCGCACCTATTTCAGGAAATACTTGAAAAATTAGAGGATACCGAATATTCATTTTCTGAAAAATTTGTCTCAATTTGTGATTATGTTCAAATACCATACGCTAAAGCTTATGAAATAACTCCCATAAAATATAAGGAGATTATCATAAATGAGCTGGAAGTAAAATACAGCATTTTATCAAAAAGAAAAATTAGAAAATTGTTTTAGCATTTTAGGTAATCGTGATATATAATAACAAAAATATCACGATTACCATGGATGATAAAAAATATTATGTCTATATTTTATTTAAAACTTATAAAATTGGAAATTATACGTATGATGATCTTAATTTTGGAATGGAACCATTTTACATCGGGAAGGGAACTGGAAATAGATTAAAAATAAGCTCATATGAAACCGGATCATCTAATAGACATAAAGCTAATATATTAAATAGGATTATTTCTAATAATATGACTGTTACCTCATTGAAATATATGGATAATTTAACGGAGGAGGATGCATTGAATATTGAGAAATTATTAATATCCTCTATAGGTAGAAAGGATCTGGGGAATGGTCCGCTAGCAAATATGTGTGACGGCGGAAGGGGATCATGTGGTATCGTGAAGAGCAGATGGAGACCTGTTTTAAAATATGATATGTTCGGAAATCTTTTAGCTGAGTATAGCTCCATTGGGGAAGCTATACAAAAAAATCCTGTTGCCAAGAATATATCATATTGTTGTATGGGAAAAAGAGATACTAGCGGAGGATATATTTGGAGATATAAAAATGACGATTCTGCTGATAAAATAGACGTTGAAAGTATAAAAAATAGAACACATGTTGGTAACTTCAATGTTGGGGTTGTACAAGAAACATTGGATGGTATGTATGTAAATAATTTTGAGTCCATAAAAGATGCTTCGATTTCTACTGGATGTTATTCAAGCAAGATAGTTCTTGTATGTCAGGGTAAAAGAAAAAGCACTGGTGGATTTATTTTTAAATATAAAAAAAATGATAATAAATAAATTTGCTAGAAGAGTTTGGTTGTTAAGTGACACCCATCTGGGCGTCAGAAATAATTCAAATGAATGGATGGATCAAACCAGAGATTATTTTTTTGATTATCTATTTCCTCTGATTAGAAAGAATTATAAAAAAGGTGATGTGATGATGCATCTTGGTGACGTATATGATTCAAGACAGAGCATAAATATAAAGGTTTTAAATCTGGGTGTAGATATATTTGAAGAATTATCTAATATATTTTCTGATGGCGTATATGTAATAGCAGGAAATCACGATCTATGGGGAAAATCATCTAATAGTATCAATTCGTTAAAATCTATAAAATGGATTCCCAATGTTAATGTATTTGAAGATCCAGTTACTCTTAAATTAATGGATAAGTATTTCTTCCTGATGCCATGGAGAAAAGATCATAGAATGGAGTCGGAAACACTTGATTATATAGAACCACATGATGTTTTATGTTGTCATGCTGATATAAGAGGATTGAAATTCAATAAATATGTTAATGTTGAATCAGGAGCTGAAATAGATAAATTTAAAAAATTTACTAAAGTTTATTCTGGCCATATACATTATGCACAAAAGCAGGATAATATAACTATGTTAGGATCTCCCTACGAGTTGACCAGATCAGATATGGATAATCAAAAATCTATAACCCTCCTGGATCTTTCTGATATGAATGAAATCATTTATCCTAATACATTCTCCCCTAGATTTAAAAAGTTCTATTTTAGTGATATCTTGGAATCTACCCCGGATGAGCTTGAGCCTAAATTCAGAAATAATTTTGTTGATATTATGATAGATCCGGTTATGGCTCTTAAGGCACCTCTGAGTATGCTTACCGATATGATAACCACACAAAGATTCCTTAAATTTCACCCATACGATCCGGATAAGTCAACAACCTTAACTGATCAGATGGTTGATTCAGATGGTGATACACAGTTTAATGTTCTTGATTTCATAAAAGCTTATGTTGATTCCATGGACTCTGATGATGACGTTAAGAAAAAAATAATTACAAGTTTATTTAAACTCCATACTATGGTGGTAAATCAGGAGCAAGAGAAGAAATTATAATGAAGATATTAAAAATTGAATGGAGAAATTTCTCCTCGTATGGTAATAGGTTACAGACTTTAGAATTTCCGAACGAAGCTTGTCTTTTTCAGATTGTTGGTGAAAACGGTGCGGGTAAAACCACAATATCTCAGGTAATAGCATTTGCACTTTATGGAAAGGTTGAGGGTAAAAAACTGGGTGATATACCAAATAGAATAAATGGGCATGCTTGGGTTAGAATTGAATTTGAGAATAATGGTAAAATAATAACTGTGGAGAGAGGACTTGAGCCCTCTATTTTTACATTGTCTATAAACGGAATACCTTACGATCAGGCAGGGAATGTAAATGTCCAGACATATCTTGCCGATGATTTGATAGGAATACCGTATTATGTGTTTAATAATACAATATCCCTTTCCATAAATGACTTTAAATCATTTATAAAAATGTCACCCCAGGACAAGAGAGCAATCATAGATAAGATATTCGGATTTAATATACTGAACCAGATGAGAGAATTATTAAAGGGTGAGATTAGAAAAATAAAGGAATCTCTTGATACTCTCTCCGGAAGTCTATCTGCAACTGAATCAACCATTAATAAATCAACGGAGGAAATGGAGAATCTCCTGGGTCAAATGGATGAAGATATTAAAAACCAAACATCTGAACTTAACAAATCTCTAGAATCTTTCCAAAAATTGCAAGTGCTTCATTCGGGAAAGATTGATTCTTTTAAAGAGGAGGAAACAAAATTAGCCGATCTTATATACACATCAACCAAGGAACTTCTTGAAATAAAGGGTAAGGTTGAATCATTGGGAAAGGGCCTAAAATTATACGAGTCAGACATGTGTCCCACGTGCGAGAGCTCGCTCACGGGAGAATTCCACGAGCATAAAAAATCAATAATGGAAACTGATCTTGATTCGTCTAAAGATAAACTTGATGAAGCAGAATTGGTAATCATTAAATTACGCGAGAAAGAATCTGAAATGAAAAAAACTAAGATTGATCTTCAGGATAAGAACAATAAAATATCCCAAAGAATAAGAGATATTCTTAGAGATATTGAATTGCTTGACGATAAGAAAAATGACGTTCAGGTTAGATCACTCGAAAAAATTATCAAAAATCTTGAAACCGAGAGGGACAAAATAAAGGGTGATGTTTTTAAATCAGCAGAAAAGAATGCTTGGGTTAAGACACTGGACGATATTCTAAGCGAGAAGGGGGTTAAACAGATGGCAATAAAAACTATATTACCATCATTAAATTCAGAGATAATGGATTTATTAGAAGCATTACATTTGGATTATCAGGTTGTTTTCGATGATGAATTTAAAGCTTCTATATACCAGATGGGTATAGAAATACCAGTTCAAACTTTAAGTACTGGCGAGATGAAAAAAGTTGATTTTGTTGTTCTCATCGCTATAATGAAACTGATGAAATTAAAATTTAGTTCGATTAATCTTTTATTCCTGGATGAATTATTCAGTTCTGTAGATCCTGACGGTGTGACATCTATACTTAGGGTTTTACAAAAAAATTCTAGGGAGATGGGACTTAATATATTTGTTATAAATCATGCTCCTATGCCACATGAGATATTTGATTGGAAAATAGACATAAAAAAGACAAATAGTTTTTCTTCTATGACGATTGATCAATTTTAATAAGTTGATCTTTCGAATATATAGAATAAAAAAACTAAATTGAGATCTAGACAATCCATAAGGGTAAATCAGGGACCAAAGGAATTAAGTCCAAAGCAGGAAAATGCTTTAATAAAGAACAACAAGGATAAAATTCCTGAATTGAGGGGTATTCCTGTTACTAGCTTCGAAATTCCACCATCGGAGACTCAAAAAAATATGCTTATAAAGAGCACGAAGAATAAGGTGGACGGTTTAAGGTTTTCTTCTATAGAGGATATGGAAGTCCTTCCTTCGTCAGCCAAACAAATGGGTATATTTGGTGTTGGTTTGCTTGCTCCTAGAACAAATATTCCTAATGAGTATTTAACAAATGTAGTTTCCCCTAGAAATATACCAATAATCTCAAAAATTACAACTAGTAATTATTTCTTTATAATTTATGACAATCCAAATATAGCAAGAATTACTATAGAAAGTACGGTTAAGTCATTTGCAGTTATTAAGACATTGAGCCAGTGTACAGTTAGAGATTGTTCGGAGATGCTTAGATTAAATTATACCAATATTACAGCAATATCTGAATCTGATTATCTAACCGGATTTTTTGAACATCCTAAATATTGTGATGATTCAGGGTTTCCCTTACAAATAAGATATGCTGAGATTCCTATCATAAAACAAAAAACACCAGGAAGACTTGATAATATACCTTTAGGATACCCTGATTTTGACAGTACGCCTGATGGGGTTATTACGAGACAAGGACCTGTGCCAACCCCACCATATCCTGATTTTATATGGGAAGGTCAACCACAGATATACACTTCAGCAGCAGGAGCGACAAGCTCTGCCTCTATTATAAATGTTACAAGTACTGTTGGATTAACCGCTGGTATGTACATTTCTCTAAAAACCACTGATATTGGTGAATTATCTCCAAATGCTAAGGTTATAATTGTAATTAATAATAGGCAATTTACGGTTTCGCCTTCACCTATTGTTGCATTAAGTGGAACAAAAAATGTAATTACTGGATATCTACCCGCTGGAGTAGCTACTGGTGGTAGCGTAAAATTTGTAGATTCGAGTGTTAGTAATCCTTGGCAATTTGCACCGACTGGGTGGAATTGGGTATTTGGACCTTCAGCATCTCCAACAGGAAGTACTGGTAGAAATCCAACCGTTATATATAATAATCCTGGTATTTATACTGTAACAATGACTGCATCCAATGCAGCGGGATCTTCAGTAAAAAGTAAAACAAATTTTGTAATAGTAACATAAAAATAGAATTATATGTCCGGATTTTTGGAGAAGTTTAATATGGATGACGTATATCTAAGAAATCTAATAATAGGTTTGCTTAGATCGTTAAATGAGAAAGTAACATACTTTCAGGTGAATGATCAGCAGGAAAAAATAGAGGTGTATGTTCCATTCTTTTTTTCCCTTACAGGTGATGAGGCTTTCCTTCAGGACTCCTTTAAAATAGAGTATCAGGATTGTGTTACTGATAAACCACATGCTGAGGGTAATTACGATATTCTGCCGAGAGGTGTAGTTTCTTATCAATCGAGTATGATTGATACCCAAGCATTAACTAATAAATATGTTAGAATGTCCTATACGGTTGAAGACGTAAAGGGTGAAATGAAAACCCTTTCCTCACACACTACATCTATACCTCTTAATATTACTTTTAACATAGCTATGAAAATAGATACACTTCTTGATTCTTTCAAGATGTACCAAAGTGTTATCAGAACATTCTATAAAACTTATAGTTATAGTTTTGAATACGAAGGAATAAGAATTCCTGCAACCGTGGGGTTTCCTGAGGATTATGAGTCTACAAAGCAATATGAATTCACATACGGAAATCAGGAATATATAACATTCAATTTTTCAATAGCTCTTGAAACATATTTCCCTGATAAGGACCTTTCGACCGAGAGATTTAGAGGTAACCTTATGCAAGCTGGACTTAAAGCTAAACAGATTATATCAAAAAATACAAATCCTCCTCGAAACAGAGAGATATTATAAAAAAACTAATAGACATGGCAATAGACGATAGAATATTATCAATTGAAAATATGATAATTGATGGAAGTGACAGTGAAACGAGAGATCAGTTATATTTTGTAGGTACAGGAAACAATTATGTTAGAAAAAATGACAGCGAGGAGATAATGGAAGTTAAGGCTTCCGGTAATTTCTATTCGAATCCCAATCCCGTGGGTAAGGACTTTAGTGACATCCTAGACGGTGGTGATTCAAGGAAGGGTGTTTCACAATTCATTGCTCCTATAATAGGTGGGGTTTTTCCTACTAGAAGAAGTGGAATATAATCGAAACAATATCTAATAAAATTAGTATAAATTAAAAAATTAAAATGAGTCAGGAAATTAAACTAAATGATGAGTTACTATTAGAGGTTCAAACTCTAAAGGATGAGCTTACCGAAAACGTGGTAAAGATAGGTAGATTGAATGTTCAGGTTTCTTTTTATAAAAGAGATCTTGAAATGATGAATCAGGAACTTGAATACCTTTATGAAGAGGCAGCTAAAATAAATATCAGAGAAGAGGAACTACAAGCTAAAGTTGTTGCTGAGCATGGTGAAGGTAAACTTGACCTTGTTAGTGGTATTTATAAGAAATCGTAATCTAAAAGTAACTTATAGAATTATAAAGAGGATCTTACGATCCTCTTTTTTTGTTTGTAGTCTAGGAATTTTTGATATATAAGAAAAAGTACAAATAAGAATGAGCTTTTACCCAGAGAATAGATTTCCAAAAAAAGGTACGCCTGTGTATAATACCGAGGGCGAGCAATATAGTATTTCTGATCCTAGATATTCATATCATGATGGACTAGAAAATACGGAGAAGGTTCTGGAATCCTCCGTTGATAATATATTTAGTACCGAGGGAGCCGCAATGGCTAGAGCTAAACAGATAGGTTGTGGTGGGTTCCATGAAATTGTGGTAAACGGTAATACAATGTATATGCCGTGCGAAACTCCTGAATACTATGGTTTAAGAATGGAACAACTCGAAAGTGCCTTAAACTTCACGTATATAGGTAGTTATAGGGTATTATCTTGGGATAAACCTTTCGAGAATGTAACAAAATTTAATGGATGGATAATAGATACTTTCTATTCGAATAATAATGGACCAATACTTAATTCCGATGATATAGTAATAGATTTTAGATACAGCATAGATGGAAAAACATGGTCGTTATGGACTAATGTTGGAACAGCTCTTAATGGGTTAACAAATAATTTTTCTGATGTTTTCCCTATAAATCTGGATCCTGCCAATAAATTTTATCCTGAGTTTAGATTTACCTCTGTTTTAATAGGCTCGGATGGTGGTATAATTTATAATTCTAATGAACCTATAGATCCATCAGTGGTTATTGTTAGCTTCGATCTTGATCTTGATTTCGTGGTAGGACCGGAGAAAGTTCAGATAAGACCCGCACCAGTTTGTTCTCCTGAGAGTTCGAATAGACCTGTGGTATTTTCGGATTGTGGGTTTACATTTAAACCCTATGCTGTCAATAAAGCACTAAACATATACCAGGATTTAAGCCTTATGGTCAATAAGATGTTTGGACTTGATGCAAATTATTATTCTGTTCAGCCACAGGCTAGGGGTAGGGACGTTGTTCTTAGAGAATACACAATATTTAATGTTGTCTCCGAGAAATGTGTTAAATTGATGGTTAATCAGAATCAATTTCCTGACAATAAAATAAATTTTGATCCTTTTGGATTAAATTATGAGGATCCATTTGAGGTTCAGATGGATAAAAGATATTTTGAGTCAATATTTGGTAGAGGATCACAGCCAAGAAAGAGGGACATTATATATTTTCCAATAACAAATAGAATATATGAAATAAATTCGACCTATTTATTTAGAGACTTTATGAATGCTCCTGTTTATTTTAAAATGGAGCTTAAGAAATATAACCCTAAGAGTAACACATATTTTAGAGATCCTGCATACAAAGAGGAACTTGATGGTATAAGTCTTACTACTAGTGATTTATTTGGAACCGAGGTTGAGAACGAGGAACTTAAAATAACAAATCCCCAACAGTATGCAACGACGATAACACAAATGTCGCAGGATCCTATAAGATCTTATGTTTATAAGGATCTAGAAATAATTGGGTATGATCTCAATAATAACTGGACAATAGTATTTAACGATTATTATGATCTTTATTCAGCTTTTGTTGACGATTCAGATTTTACCTATGCAACCAAGCAATATAGACAGGCAATAAGATACAAGATGCTACCAAAAATTAGTATAGGTGAAGAATTAGCATTCACATCATGGTTCAGTATTAGAAATCTTTATAATAATCAACAATTGTCCAAAAGACCATATCCTGTTGTAAATATCACTTTGGAATCATATGATGATGATCTTCTTGTCTTTAATTCGTACCCAAGAAAGCATAATCTCCAAAGATGGGAATCATATGACAGTAATCCTGAGGGGTATGTAGCGATAAAAGGTGATTTTACACATAGTGGCGGATATAAGGTTGAGTCTGTGATAGATGAATATAGATTTGCTGTTATAAATAAATCCCAAAATTTTTCTCTCCAGCCAACAACATGGATAATGCAAAAAGCACAATCTAGAAATTTAATAAGTGGACTTTATGAGGATCAAAATGGTGACATTAAAGGATTTAGAGCAGATATTATACATTCAGGTATTACCGATGATTTAACTAATAGGTTTTTAGAAACTGGAAGTCTTGTTGTTAGATTCAATGATCTTACAATAAATTCAACTCTACAATTTGTACCTGTCATAGACGAATGGTACGGTATAGTTATAAACTTCTCGAATGTTTATAAACAAATATCGTCAATAATATGGGGAATTACTTACGATCCAACAAACAGTTCGCCAGATCAATCTAGTAAGCTTGAGAAATTACAAGAGGATTCTAGAATGTTTACCGATCATATAGTTTTCAGCGCTCCTTCAAATATAGTTACCAATAAGTTTAGTCCATATTACGGTACCGATAATAACTCTTACAAGATATACACCGGTCCAATATACATTAGTAATGTAAGACTATTTAAGAATATGATAGATATAGATAACCAATCAACAGTTCTTAATCAGAATATTGTTAGAGATTCTCAACTAGCACATATAATAGATAATGCTAAACCTTTGCTAAATATCCCAAAATTTGCAAGAAATAAATAAATTATGCCAAGAAGAAAACCAAAACCAGAGAAGGTAATAGAGGAAAGAATAAAAGAAAATTTAGATTCCATATTAATGGACGAGGGATTCAATGTTTCTTTTTCTGCTGATTCTATTGATCTCCCTAGGATAAAAACCACGGATTTAATGGATTTCGCAGGAGCGCAATCCTCAGCAGCAGCGGATGCTAAAGTTCTTATGGATTCATTAGCTGAATTCTATGTGGATCTAACTACTGAAAATCAATCAGCATATCACGTTGAACATAAGAAGAAGATGGATACAATGAACGTTTCCGCCATGATGTTTCAACTTAAAACCGCTCAGCATACCATAACTAAAATACTTGAGGAAATAGATTTGGGTAATACAAATCCTAGACTTTTTGAGGTTTTAGCACAAATGCAATCCCAGATTATGCAGATGCCTAAAGATTATCAGGCCTATCTGGAGAAAATGGAGCAAAATTACAAGAAGTCTAGAATAGAAATAGATGAGAAAAAACAAAACAATAGGGTTGTTATGAATCAGGATATAAACGGTGATTCGTATAGCACACCCTCAACAATTACTGAAAATGGTGGAATTAAATCCAGAGGTACCAGAGGAATAATGGAGGGACTTAGAGATCTAATAGGATCGGAAGTTGTCGATATAACTCCTGAAGTTGTTGAACCTAATGCTGTAGTAAATGCTAAGCATAAAAAAATAATGGATCTTGATAATCCAAATGTTTCAAGAATAGATAATGATTCCGATGCTTCCGATGCTTTTGTTATTGAGGATGAACTATATTAAAAATGGGAGAATTAGTACAAAAGAAGCAGGAACAAATAGAAACCTCCTTATGGAACACTGAGAGAGTAAATGAACTTCTGAGAAGAATAGATGAGGAGGGATTGGATTATAAGGATGTCGATAACCCCTTTTATGAGCAGGACCCAGAATTAAAGAAGCCGAATCTTCAGTGGGAATATACTAGGGATGAAATTTTCGAAATGAAGAGGTGTGCTGAGGACGTTTCTTATTTTGCAAAATATTGTAAGGTAATGACTGATATTGGTCTGGAGTACATAAACCTTAGGGATTACCAGGAATCCGTGCTTAGAGAATATCAATCGAATAGATTCAATATATTTCTAGCTCCCAGACAGGTTGGTAAATCTATAACCTCCTCCATAATTTTAGTTTGGTATCTACTTTTCAATCACGATAAAAATGCCATGATACTTGCCAACGTTGGTGATACTGCGGAGGAATTGATGGATAAAATAAAGTCAATTATAAAAGGTCTTCCGTTCTTTCTTAAACCTGGGATGCTCATAAATAATGTGATGTCGATGCGTTTTGATAATGGATGTAGGGTCTTGGCTAAAACAACAACAAAGACATCTGGTATTGGATTTACTATTCATTTTCTATATATGGACGAGTTTGCTCATATTAACGAAAACTTTATGGAGGCTTTCTTTAGATCAACTTATCCTACAGTATCATCTTCCAAGGTTTCTAGAATTATAATAACATCGACTCCAAACGGGATGAATAAGTTCTATGAGTTATATCAGGGAGCTCTTGATGGAGATAATAGCTTCAATCCAATAAGGGTAGATTGGTGGCAAGTACCTGGAAGAGATGAAGCATGGAAGCAGAGGGAGATAGGTAACCTTGGAAGTGAGGAGCTTTTTAATCAGGAGTATGGTAATCAATTTTTAAGTTCCTCGAGTTTGTTACTAGGATCTGATGAATTAAAGAGAATCAAGAAAAACGAGACTGAGTATGAATGGAAGGAGATAAGCGAGCTTCATAATAATAATATAAATTATGAGAATTTCAGATGGCATCCTAAATTTGATATTGATCGATGTAATGAACCAGGAAAGAAATTTGTACTTTCCATAGATCTCAGTGGTGGAGGTAAGGGTGATTTTACTGTTATTAATATTTTTAAAGTTACACCATTACCTAAGGCTATTATAAATAGTAAGGAAGAATTTGAGGATGAATCTGATTTTTTTGGACTCATTCAAATTGGAGTATTTAGGGATAATGAGATAAAACTAGAGGACGTGGTTAAGCTTCTGCAAGTATTATGCGAGAATGTTTTTACTGTTGACAGGGTAAAAATAGCATTGGAGATGAATTTCAAGGGTGAATTATTATACGATAAGTTGATATCCAGAGATAATTTTTTCGATGAAATGTTTCTTTTCACTAAACATTCGGAGAGTGCTAGAAGTCTAAAACCCGGAATAAAGTACAACGAGAAGAATAAAATGAAATATTGCGAATTATTAAGAAGCCTTATAAGAGAAAATCGGATATTGGTAAATGAAAAAAAATGGACCATACCTGAATTGTTCACTTTTGGCCTTAATAATAGGGGTACTTACTCTAGCCAGAGTGGGCATGACGACGTAGCAATGACTTTAGTAAATCTTCCTGGATTAATGGATGGATATGACTTCAACCATTTAGTTGGTGAAGTTTTTGACGAGATGGAGGAAAGTGAATATAAGGATATCATAATAAGAAAACTTGAGGGCGATCAAATTATGGATGACGATAGGAAGGGACCATCTACTAAGGAAGGTAAATCTTATAGCGACTTCAATAACTTAATGTAGCATCAATAATTCTCATTTCTTTTTTGATATATAGTACAGAAGTAAAAATATATTGAAAAATAATGGCAAATAAGGTAAAAATAGACTATTCTCAATTTAGAGCATCTGGTGTCTATACGCTTGAATTTGACGCATCACAAAACGTCATACTTACATCACAAACAATTAGGCTTGTTATAGGTTTCTCTAATAAGGGACCTTTTAATACTCCTGTTTATATTCCTGATGTAACAACAATGATATCAATCTTTGGTGACATTGACGCGTCTCTTGAAAATAAGGGATCTTTCTTCCATAGATCAATATTAACTTGTTTGAATGCTGGACCAGTCTTTGCATTGAATCTTTTAAAATTGAACGATAATGTTGAATCATCTGATCCTGATGAGGTTACGTATAGATCATTCTCAGTTGATACTGAAGAATACAATGGTGTTGTTACCAGCGAACTATATTCTTCCTACTATAACAAAGAAAGATTTTGGTTTGCTGATCCTAATTATTTCTTAGCCACACTAAGTATATCGGATCAAGGAAAATTATTTAATCTAACAAATCTTGGAAAATCACCTATGAGTGTAATCGTTAGAAAATCTACCGATTCGACAGCACCTCTAAGTGGATATAATATATTTGCGATTGATTGGTATGGTGCTAATAATGTACCATCCTTTATGCATCCTTATGATTATATGAGTGATTATTTTGTTGATGTTATCGCGGTATATGGAGATTGGACAAACTACGAGGCTCTCCATCAAGATCCTTTATGGGCTACATACTTTACAAATAACGGATTTGTAAAATCCAAGATAGATCAATTTCTTGCAAATCCAAATGTTTCTATAGTTACATCCGTTACCGGATGTATTATACCAGATTTCGTAGACCTTAACGGTACCAATAGATACATACAAACTTTAATAAACAATAATACTACATCAACAGGGTTATTCTGTGCTATAGATGAACAAGCATTTGATGATATTTGTAACAATTCTTCAAAAATTGATCTGATTGGTAATCATCTAATCGACGAGCTTAGTGGAAATAGGGATCTTCCTAATCCTAGAATAAACTTCTTAAGTTATGATCAAGCATTACAGGCAGATTATCTATACACTCAGAATGTTGTTGGTATAACTGGTGCTACTGGATTTGTTAGTCCCGCTGGTATTACTGGATTTACTTCTGGTACTAAAGTTGGTACACTGTTTACTATAACCGGTGCAACTGCGGGGGTATCTCAGGGATCTTTTGTTACGTATGATCCTAATGCCTTTGATACAGGTATGCATTATCTACAAACAAAGACCCCAACAAGTGGTGCTTTCGGTATAGGAACACCAGGAAATCTAGTAAATGCTGCACAAAGAGCCCAATTAAAATCTTTCCTTAATGTTTCTTCTTCTGATGACGAGAAATTTATATTGGGTGTTGTTAGTGGGGTTGCTGGATTAACAGGTTCTTTAATAAGCCAATTTAATGAGGCAGATATAGTTAAACTTAAAGTTACTGGTACTAAAGACGTAAGCGGACAACTTCTTATCTGGTGGACACATCCGCTGGATACTGCTCAGTATAGATCGCAGGGCGTTACAGTTAAACCTACATTCGATCTAGCAACTTATAATACTGGTGCATCTGGAAGTAATAAACCTTACTATAATGGCTCCTATCAATTTGGTAATTCTGATTATTTTGATATAATCAGTTTAGCAACACCTAACGGTGCTACTGGACCTGGTGCTCCAACTGGATATACTAATTCTGTTGTTGCATATAACGCATCGACATTCTATCAGAATCGTAAATATAACGAGCTTGAGGATGGGGATTCAATATGGACCACACCTACAGGTACTCCTTCTGGGCAATATATAGGATTCCAAAATACCGTTGATAAAGATCAATTCCGTTTAACCTATTCAAGAGCATATTCACAACAGGATACTTTTGATAACAATACAATATTGGATATTGCAGGATTTGGAACTTCTTACTCTTCGGATAATATAGGTCTTCCTGTAAGTGCGCAGAAATTGGATATAATATCACAAATAGGATCCATAAACAGGTTTATTGATTGTACTAGAGTTGATGTTACTAAATTTAATGTTAATATGGTTAGCGGGATTTCTCCTTTAGCTGTGGGTGATTGGGTAGTTTCTACTGATCTTGATATATGTGAACCTGAAACGGGTAATAGACAAAACAGACTTACTAGGGTTACGTCGGTTTCAAAGACTTCGACATTTGGCTTACTGAGAGTTGAAACTGCAAGACCAGTTTTATATTATTCCTCCAGTGGTGAAGCTCTTAGAGTACAGAAATTCAAATCTATACCTCAGTTTACAACATCTTTCGATTTTACATTCCTTAAAGGATTTACTATGAAGGAAAGACACAGACCAAATGGGACTGATGCTAGACTGGAGGAGATATTAGCTGTTATTTATGATACTAATATTGCTAAAACCCTTGCTTCTAAGGATGTTATATCATTCAGATATATCGTTGATACATTTAGCGGTATAATTGGTCCTGAATCCAAATGGCAATTCAGTAGACTTGCAAAAATGAGACAACAAGCGTTGGCTATTATAAATGCCCCTTCAATGGCACAATTTAGAGCTAGTACTGATCCTTTATTTACTGAAGCTCCTACTGCTGTTAATCCATATCCACCTTTGAATACCGGATATATTGTAGAAGGTGGTAATTTATCACTTAATCCAAGTTACACTTTTGGTTTACCTAAAGAGGAGGAGGGATCTAAATTCTGTGCATTCTATTCACCTTATATAGTTATAAGAAGTGGAAATAAAAACATCAACGTTCCACCCGCAGCATACGTATCGAATAATTTTATTAGAAAATTTGCAAACGGTGAACCTTATGCTATTGTAGCAGGACAGAAAAGAGGTATAATAAGTGGTGGTAACATAGTTGGTACTGAGTATGATTTTACCGATGAGGACAGAGGAAATCTTGAAACATTTGGTATCAATCCTATAATAAAAAGAAGAGGTATTGGTGTTGTTATATTTGGTAATCAAACAGCATATCAGCAAGTAAACTCTGCATTTAATTTAGTTCACGTTAGAGACCTTTTAATTAGTATAGAAAACGACGCTCAGGAAATACTTTCAAACTATCTTTTCGACTTCAATGAGGATTCGATAAGATTGGAAATTAAAACATTGATCGATAATTATCTTGATGGTGTTAGATCTGGTGGTGGTATTTACGCTTATCAGACAATAATGGACTCGTCAAATAATACACCGGCTATTATAGATATGAATATGGGTATAATCGATATTATAATCGAACCTGCTAGAGGTATACATAAATTCATAAATAGAATTACCGTTACTAGAACAGGAGGAATAGCTGCTGGAGGATTTATACAATTCGTATAATTTCATTCTTTTTGGACAACGAAGATAAATATAAGTAATTATGGCAGGACTATCACATTATCAAAATTCACTATCATCGATAAACAAGTATGAACCTGTTTATCTGAATCAATTCGAGGTAACAATAATACCACCGGCTGCTATAGCGGGTGGTAACATTTTGTTACAACACGTTAGCAAGGTTAATGGACTTTCGCTAGATAAAAATCCAGGAACGGTTCAACAGAAATATAAATTTGCTAAAAGGAATTATGCGGGATCGAAACCTGAGAATACCTTTATGGATCTTAGCATAACGTTCAGCGTCAACCTTAATGATGCAAATTCCATGTACGTCTTTAAAACTTTAAGACAGTGGTCTGATTTGATCTATAATCCTCTAACTGGAGCGATGGGTCTTAAAAATGACTACACTGGAACTATAATTATTTCGGTTTTCAATAAAGCTGGTGACGTTTATAGAAGAATAACATGCAAGGATACGTTTCCGACTAAACCTATCTCACCAATGAATCTAAACTACACAAGTACCGATCTATATAAGATAGATGACATGGTATTTGCCGTTGATTATTGGGACGATCTATTCCTATAAAATAAAAAACATAAATGGCTGGATTACCACATTTTACAAATTCACTTGCAGGTATAAATAATTTTGAGCCTGTATTTCTTAATCAGTTTGAAGTACTGATAAGCCCACCTGCTGCTATAGTTTCGGCTAGTACAACTTTTAATGGTGAAAGCATATTGACTCAGCAGGTTAAATCTATAACAGGATTAGCTGTTGATATTGCTCCTGCACAGACGGTAAATCAAAACTATAAGTTTGCTACCAGAAGATATGCTGGAGGTGAACCTCAAACTAGTGATATGAATCTTTCCATGGAATTTGAGGTCAACCTTAATAACTCCAATTCTATGGAGCTTTACAAAATACTTAGACAATGGTCTGATTTGATCTATAATCCTCTAACTGGAGCGATGGGTCTTAAAAATGACTATGTTGGATCCATCCTAATTTCAATATTTAATAAACAAGGTGATGTTTTTAGAAGAATAAGAATTCCTTCTTGCTTCATAAGTGAACCTATAAACGCAATGGATCTTGATTATGAAACCCCTGCTATCTATACCATAAGAACATCATGGGTTTGTGATTACTGGGAGGATCTATTTTTATAATAAAAGATATATTCTAAAATGAAGGTCAAATTTTGGCCTTTTTTTTTGTGTTGTGTTATATAGAATAAAATTAATTTTTTATGAGTAATTTAGATATATCACCTGAAGAGATATTAAAAATGAGAGAGGAAAAAAGTGGAATGGTATATGATGATCCGATGGAGGATGAACAAGTTCATATAACCGAACAAACAATTTCTGCTCCGATAGAGAAACAAGAACAACCTATATTTAGACAACCTGAACCTGTTGCTATAAAGGAACAAGAACAACCTATATTTAGACAACCTGAACCCGTTGCTATAAAGGAACAAGAACAGCCTATATTTAGACAAACAGAGCCTGTTGTAAATCTCGGAAATATAAATGACGGTAAAATCCAGCCAGAACCAATAACATCATTTGGTAAAGCACAATCATACGTTGATTCTCCCTCATTCGATTTGGGATGGAAAAATCTACCTGTCGGATTGCTTCCATCGAAAGGTATGTTTTATCCAGAGGGAACAAAAATAGCTATTAGGGCAGCTGAAGTAAAGGAGATAAGACACTTTTCAGCAATCGATGAGGATGATAGATTGGACATCGAGGAAAAACTTGGATATGTTATAGATAGATGTTTAAGAATGGATTACCCAGGAGAAGGTGTAGTGTCATTTAAGGATCTTATTCAGGAGGATAGATTCTTTGCAATTATGGCGATAAGGGATTTAACATTTATAAGTGGTGAAAACTCGATAATTCTTATGCCTAAAACAAAATGTGAAAACAAATCGGAGTGTCCATTTTCTAATGGGATAGAATTAAGAACTGGAGGATTAAGATCCTATGAGTTAGAAGATAGAATTGTAAAATATTACAATCCAACAACAAGAAGTTTTGTATTTGACGTTAAGAAAATAGGTAAAAGTATAGAAATGACTGTTCCTACTATAGGTATAAACAGTGCAATAAGCGACTTTGTTGTATATTGCTCTGCTAGAAATATAGATATAGACGAAGGGTTTTTAGAAATTGCTCCATTTATTCTAAAAGAATGGAGAGGATTAACGAATGAAAAGATCCTTATGAGGATGAGAGAGTCTGATTATTGGTCGAAGGAAGAATATAGCCTATACTTTGGTCTTTCTGAGAAGATAAAGATTGGTACCGAGATTGATGTAAAACAGGTTTGTCCGGTTTGTGGTAAGGAGGTCACTGCGGATATTGCCTTTCCCTCAGGGCTCAGATCTCTTTTCGTTATTTCAGATATCTTTAGAGAATTACTTGGAGATTAAATTTAGGCTTTTTTATGAGCATGATTTGGATATGAATTGGGTTGAGAATGTTCCGTATTACGAGTATCAAATATTTCTTGCTAATCTAAATAAAAAGATTGAAGCGGAAAATCTGGAGAATCAGGAAAGTGAAGGTCTTAAACAACTATTTAATTTTTCCAAGTAAATTTTAAAATATATAGAATAAACATAAAATGGCTACCGACCCAAAACTTATTTCTCAATTACTAGATCTTAGCAGAAACATAGATAAACTTTCTGGTGAGGTAAAAAAGAATACAACTGTTAATAAGGATCTAGTAAAAGCTGATTCCGCTGAAAGTAAAGCTCCATCTGAATCAAAGGATGCAGCAAAGATAGCGGAGGGATTAAAATCCCTCGATTTTAAGGGACTTAAGGATGAATTTAAGGGACTTAAAGATGGATTAAAGGGTATAGATAAGTTGGACTTTAAAGGTCTTGAAAATGGCATTAAAAGCCTTGATTTCAAAGGACTTGAAAAGGGATTAAAGGGACTTGATTTCAAAGGTATAACTGAGGGTCTGAAAGGATTTGACGTAAAGGGAATAACTGAATCATTTAAGGGAGTTTCAGATCTTAAAAATATGGATCTTGGCGGGATGGCTAAGAACCTTACCTCCGGCTCGGGTGTTAAGGATTTTATATCTGGGTCTGTTGGGAACATAGGGAAGGGTATACTTGGTGGATTCGAGAGTGGGGGTAAGGTTAAAGTTCCTGGTGCTTATCTCGTAGGAGAGGGGGGTCCAGAGATTGCTAAGCTTCCCAAAGATACAACAGTAATACCTAACGATAAAACCGAAGCAATACTATCAGAAAAGCCTTCGTCAATCAACACCAAACTCAAGGAAAAGAATGGTACTAAATATCCATCCAAGGAAGAAATTGATGCAAAAAGAAGTGAGCTTTTAAAAAATGACCCTGCTTTTTATTCTGATCCTGAAGAGCTTAACGATGAACTTGAATATTTTATTAATAATTATAAGGATGCTAAGCAATCCGAAACTTTCACTAAGGAGGATGTAGCAAAATTAGGTAAACCAGCTAATAAATCTGAAAGTTTATCTTCCGTTGAACCTAAGGTTGTTACTAAACCCGAAAGTATAGTTTCTGGTAAATCCGAAATACCAAAAAAAGACGAATCTTCCAATTTAGAGACTAGTAAGAATTCTCCGGAGATGGTTGAGAAAAAACCAGGTCTTTTTTCTAAGACATTCTCTAAAGATAATATTAAGGGTGTAGCTGGAAAAATAGGATCCGGGGCTTCTGGATTATTAGGTGGTGGATTAAAGGATAAATTAACTGGAACTCTAAAGGGATCTGCAGATACACTAATAAATAAGCCGGATCTCAATATACCCGATATTGCTAAGAGTTCTTTAACCTCCGGTCTTTCTTTTCTTAAGAAAGGTTCAAATGAAAACGTTGAGAATCCTGGTCTTTCTTTTCTTAAGAAAGGTTCAAAGGAAAACGTTGGGAATCCTGGTATTTCTGGTGGTGATATTAAAAAGAACTTACCCTCCTTGTCGAATGTATCTTTATCTAAGACCAAAGCTGAACCAGCACAAAAAGCTGCCCCTGTTCCTGAGCCTGTGACATCTCCAGTAAAAGAAGCTTCCGGTAATTCAACTGAATCAAATACCGAAGGTGCATCAACAACAGATAGTAGTAGTGCACCAAAGAGTGAAGATAATGCATCCAGTGGAGGTTCCATTACAAGGAAGGATATTGATACTATTATAGCTGCACTCAGTAGAATGGGGTCTCTGTTAGAAGGTCCATTAAGTGTAACTTCTCTTGATTCTCCAATGAGGCCTGATTCTAGAAGAATTTAGAAAATAATTCCAAATTTATTTTTTTATCCCGTATTTTTGATTTATATTTGTAAGATATTAAAAAATCTGCCCCATGAAATTTGAAATCCACGGAGATACCTCCTTTATAACGGAGGATTTTCTCAAAAAACCCACCTGGAAGATTGAAAGAAAAATAAGAATATTGTCTGGATATGATTCCACCATCAGTTATGAAGTGTTCTATTCGGATGACCCAAATATAAAATTTACTGAGCCAAAGCAACATGAAAAAGACTCGATATACATGGAGATGGCTCAAGTTTGGTCGAAGAATTCTAAATGCAAAAGAATGCAGGTTGGTTCTCTTATAGTCAAGGATAAGTCAATAATATCAGATGGATACAATGGATCTCCTAGCGGGTTTCCCAATATATGCGAGGTTGATGATGTTACATTACCGTATGTGCTACACGCTGAAGCTAATGCAATAACAAAATTAGCGAGAGGAACACAAAGCTCCGATGGGTCAACATTATATGTAACTCTATCCCCATGTTACGAATGTTCTAAACTAATAATACAATCAGGTATTAGAAGAGTGGTATTTTCAGAAATTTACAGAAAACCAGAATCAATAGCTTTCCTTGCTGAAGCAGGAATAGAAATCTTAAGAAAAAAACAATAATATGCAAGGAAAGGAAAAAAATATACAAAAATTAGCGGGAGAATTTATAAAACAAAAATCTGATAAATCATTCAGAGATCTCTTTGAAAGATTAAAACCTGGCATACTTAATCACTGTTTTTTAATAGTGAAGGACCCTTCGCTAGCGGAGGATGCCTTTCTGAATACCATGTCCAAGATATGGCAAAAAATAGATCAGTATAATGACGAGAGAGGTAATTTTTCAACATGGTGCTATAATATAGCAAGAAACGAAACTCTTCTTTTAATGAAGGAGGAGAAGAAATATAACGCGAGAACAAGTTTAGAAATGGAATTCTTTTCATCGAATAATGAAATTGGTGATGTTGGTGGAACATATAATATGGAGGAGGATCAATCAAATTCATTTTTTAATGAAACTAACAAATTTGATGAGATATATGGATCTGTTATAGAGGAAATAGAGAATCTTCCGGACCTTTATAAAAACATAATGATTGATAGGGAAATCAATAATATGAAATATAAGGATATAGCGGAAAAGTATGATCTTAAGAAGAGATCAGTAGCTACCAGAATAAGAAGAGCGAGAAATAAGATAACAAAAAATGTTGGTCCCGAATCTGTTGAAATTATTACTGGGAAAAGTAGATGCAAAACAAATAATTCAGCATCAAAATTGCCATCTGAGAAACTTTGATTTGTTTTCCAGTATAAAATAATAAAAATGTTATGTTTAGATTGCTCAGAGTCCTAAAGGAGATATCTCTATATAGAGAATATGTTAAACAAATAAAATCGGAGGAACTTAACTCCCCTCTATGGAGTAGGAAGAATTTAAGGAGAGATTATCTTAATAGAATATACACAGTTGTGAATTTACCACCTGAGGTATTGATGTCTAATGATCTTCCCAAGGAAGCTAGACCTTCCTTTGTATTGAATGAAATAAAACCAATAAATGCTTATCTGAAGTCATTAAACCTTGAGGAGATATTGACTTTATGGATAGATCCTGTAAAGGGTACAAATGACGAGTCATATCTTGTTGTTTACCAATTCGTTTTCAGAGAAATTAGCTGGATCTGGATATTTAGATTCATATCGGAAATTGCTTTAATATTATTAATTTATATTAAATGGGATTACGTATCCAATCTATTACATCTTCCATGGTAGAAGCTATAGAGAAGGCGAAGAATGAGATAAACGATAAACTAAAATTCTTTAATGACAATAGATTCGATTTTGATGAACCTAGCCACGTTTATAGATACAATGGTGTAAAGTTTGATTCTGTTACTACGTATCTTAAAACTTTCAAAACCCCATTCGATAAGGAATATTGGTCCAAGAAAAAAGCTAGAGAGCGTGGAGTTGAGCAATCTGTTATATTGAACGAATGGAAAGAAAAAGGCGACGTCGCTAATGAACTTGGAACTAAAGTACATAAGTTTATAGAGGATTTCTGGAGTGGATTAGATCCGCAATTACCCGATGCTGATACTGAATATAGAGCCAGAGTTGATAAATTTATGGACCTATACAATAGGAAATTTCATTCTCTAGTCCCATTAAAATCTGAATTGAGAATATTTTCAAAAAAGTGGAGATTAGCTGGTACCATAGATCAGCCATTCTTATTCTGGGATTCTAAGAGAAATAAGGTACTTTTTATATTAGGTGATTGGAAGACAAATGGTGAGTTTAAGGATGATAATCACCCAAAGGGAAAATATAAGAAGCTACTTAGACCATTTAGTTTTTTGTATGAAAATCACCACAATGAATATTCTATACAGATATCACTTTATAGACTCATATTGGAAGATGAACTTGGGATAGAGACAGAAAGTGGGTTTTTGTGTCATATAGGGCCAGAAAGCGAACCTAAGATATATCCTGCTAAAGACCTAAGAGAACCTTTAAGAGCATATTTGGATCAAAATAGATGTAATAATCTAGATATTTTTGATTTATCATAGAAACAAAAACAAAAAAAATACTAAAAATATAAAATATAAAAATATTATGTCAAAAAACAATAAGAAAGAAGCAGAAAAAATCGAGACAGTAAGCATGGGTCCTGATGCATCATCCACTGTTGATTTTAATGAAAATGATTTCATCAGTAATTTGGATGATGCTCTAATTGAGGAATTAAAGGAAAAACTAGAGGAAAAGAAAACCGAAATCAGAACGAAAGTTTATGCGGTTTCTTGTACCAAGGAAATTTTTGAATTGTATAAAGATTTCGTAGTAAATAAAGCAGAATGGACATCCACTGAAGCTCTTGGTGTGATTCAAATCAATAAAGAGATACAAAAAATAGCGAAGGACGGGATAAAAGATGATGTCATTTATCTTGGTGCTCTTCCCTTAGAGGCTAGCCACTATTTTATATCAAAATCTAGAGGTACCGGTCTTGAAAGTGCAAACGAATTCATCACGTTATATAAAGCTTTTGATCAGGCTTTATCTGATGCTAAAAAAGATGCATCTGATGTTAAAGATATAGAGGCCCAACTTAATGCAGCAATGCAAGGAATGACTCTGGGGTAATATTCAGATTATATAGAAAAATTAAAGCCAGACATAGTCTGGCTTTTTTTGTGTTTATTTTTTCAGATATATAGTAGATAAATTTTTAAACATATAATTATGAATAACTTTTTTAAGGAACACGGTAATAAAATAATTATTGGACTTTTGGTTCTGATATACTTTAAATCCTGTGGAAATGGATCCGATCTAAAAGCACTGAAAAAGCAAGAATCCAGGATTGAAGCGAAGGTTGATAGTTTACCTACTGATATGGATATTAGAATTGAGGGTCTTAGAGTTGAGAAAAGAATGATACAATCAACGGATAGAAAAATTCTCGATGTTAATAGACAAAGCGAAATAGATAAGGAAATAGGTTTAGTAAAATAAAAATAACATGACGAATAAGAGCAAATTAGTTAGCGGGTTTGTTATAACAACTTTTGTTGTTTTATATCTGATTGTTTCTATTATATCAACTATACACGTTATAGATTTTTTCAGATTATCGAATCCTGAATGGTTAGCTATATCTTTAGCATTAGCTTTCGAGGTGGGAGCTGCGGCATCGCTTGCGTCATTGGTTGTTTTGGATAAGATGAATAAATTTGTAGTGTGGAGTTTATTTATAATTCTAACACTGGTTCAAGCTATGGGTAATACTTACTATGCATATTCACACCTGAATGATTTTGCTGGATGGATAGAATTATTTGGACTGGTTGACGAGGACCCAATTTATCAGAAAAGAATTCTTTCTATAATAAGTGGTGCTATATTACCCCTTGTTTCTTTAGGATTTATAAAGTCTTTGGTTGATTACATAAGACCGGAAGCAGAAGAGACTAACAAAAATCCAGAGGATGATGATTCTGAAAATTTAGATACATCTGCACTGAATGAAGAACCAGTAAATATTGATATTGCTGATGAAATTCAACCGGTGGAAGATCATCAGCAGGTAAGTTTAAGAGACCTTGTCTACAGGGAGACTCCCCATCAGGATCCTACCAGAATAAAATAAAATAATAGAAGATTGTGCAAAATTTAGAAAATCCTAGCATAAATAATTACGATGGTGGATCATCTGCATTTCCTGGTGGTAATGAGATATCCGGAGGTGGTTCAGGTTTCCCTATAAGCCCCAATCAGGAACCAACAAATGGTGCTACTGGATCTTTTAAGACAGAGTATAGAAATATAGCATTAGACATAAGTCAATTTAAACAGATAGAAGCAACTTTTCAGCGATTTAATGATCCTGTTGGTATTAAATTTATAAAGGAGTCATTCGACGTTGTTTACCAATCACAGATTTTGGATTTTATTGATGTTGCTGAATTTTTCCATCCTCTTCAGAGTTTTTCAAATTACCAGAAACAAACAATAATAATAAATCCAACAACATCTTTCAATCTGGATCCAGGATCATTTATAGATACAAACGGGGAGATATCTATGCTAATTGCAAGAGCTGAATATTTACCGGAAGCTAAGGATGATGATAGAGTATTATTCTGGGATTATCTAGGATCACAAAGAAATTTGATGGGTGATTTTATGGTTTTAACCGGAGCAATAAAGGAGGGAGTCAATTGGAAAGGATGGGATATAGATCCATTCAGCACATATAATCACTCCGATTTACCCAATAGCGCTAATGGTGGATTTATATTTACTAACCCAACAGAATTAGTTGTGAAATTAACAATAATAACAGCAAATTAATATGGCAACAAGACCAGTAGAATGTCCTTATCAAACACCGGAAGGATTTAGATTTTATGAAGAAAATTTAGTTTTAGATGACGGAACAAAGTCATCACCACCTAAATATCTTTCCATGAAGGATCTCTTTATAGGTGTTGAATCATTTTCTAAAAGTAGGGTTTCTCTTAATGCGGGTGAATCATTTCTATTAAGTCAGGGAGCTATAGGTGATGAAATGGGTTATGTTTCTTTCATTGCTATAAAAGCAAAATTTCCTACTACTGTTGTTGAATCTAAAAAATATCTAACTTGGACATATAATGGCCAAATTATGAATATGGGAGAATTGATGATACTTTCTGGAAGTAAGCAATATACTACAGATTCTTCTTATGAGGGCTGGAATTTAGCAAAACCTAATGAATACTTAAATAACGGAGGAATGATATTTAACAACCCGCATAATGATTTTCAGATAAAACTGGAGATATTAATAGGAAGGTGATAAAATATTTCGCTTATCAAATATATAGTAAAAAGTTTCTTGTCCTTGTATGGATATATAATCAATAAAAAAAAAGTAAACCATGGACTTTATAGATCAAGTTAAGAAAGTAAAAGAAATCACAAAATCCCCTGAAGTTAGAGCTTTATGTGAAAGCTACCTTAGTGGTGGTTCTATTTCTAAGGAGAAATTGGTAGTTTTAATTAACGAACATAACACGTCTATGGATTTGGATAATACCGGAAATAACATACAAAATCATATGGATTTAATAAAAAAAGAGGAGTCAGAGATCTCTAAAAAAGCTGCTGCTTCACTAATGGAATCATGGGGAGGTCTAGGAAAATCTACCTCCGGTAATAATAGTGGATCTTATTCAGACAAACCGAAAGAAAATAAGGATGCTGAAAATTCCTTATATGAGAGCATTAGCAATTTAGGAACTTCTGATCTTGCTGCAAAATCTTTTGTGGAAACACAAGGGATAAAGAATCTTGGTATTAGAAGTGCTATAGAGAAGATAAAAGAATCTTCAATCTATACATACCCTAAGGCAAAAATGGTTTGCGAACAATATCAATATCTTTTGGATAATAAAAATGTTCCTGAATTTTCACTTATAAATAATTTTGTTAATGAACTTGCATCTTTTTCTTGGGATTCTTCTATAGCACCTATTGCTGAGGAACTAAAAGAGAAAGCAAAATCATTCTCCAGAGAAATAGAGGTTGCTAAAGTTCTTGAATCTATTAAAAATAGCGGTAGCTCATCATTTTATTCTGAATTGTCAGAAACACTTAATGAGTGGTTGGTTTCTGAAAATAAATCAAACGGATTGCTAGTAAGAAATATTTCTAAATTCAGTTTCAATCCGGTTATTAAAAATCTTATAAACTTTCTAAATATACAGGAAAGCTCAGATGGTAGAAAATTGGAAGTACCTGTTAACATTCAGGGGGAGTCAAGCGTTTCTAAAGTTTATTCTCCAGTTCTTTTCGAAAACGGTAGAACATTCTTCTTCATTGGTGGATGTATCTTTGAGGCTACGTCTAATTCACTAAGAAAGTTATCTAAAAATGAATATTCATCTCTTTCTGAAAATTATTTAAGACTTTCCTTAACCACAATGAAACCCCACGTTAGAATAAACGAATCGGGTATCTCAGTTAAGCTTGGTAAAAAAATAGTTACCATGGTAGAGGAAAATAATAACGTAGCTGTTTATCTTGGGAAAGATAAACTTAGATTTGGTGATTCTGTAGGACTTGCTAAAATAATAGGTCTTGAATCCTCTTCATATTTTGGTGTTAATGAATCTGAAGTTGTTGGAGATATAATGACTCTTTATACAAACTATTCCGATATAGTAGAATTGGATTTTGCTAAATCTATAACATCAAATGTTTATGAAGGTCTTTCTATAAATCTTTTTAAATGGAACGGACAGATTTATCTTCAGAAAATAAATGAGGCTATGAGGGAAAACTCTCTTTATGAGGTTAATGGATCTCAGGCAGTTGCACTTGTTAAAAACTTTATGAGATATGATATATCTGAGGGATTAACAGAATTTCTTGATGGCGAATCTAAGGTTAAATCTGTTATGGTTAACGATAGAAACAAAGTACTTGAGAATATTTCTAAAATAGAAGGTGAAATTACCAAAGTTGAAACGCTTATGGAATCTAATCCTCTTTATAAAAATTCGAAGGAAATACAGGCTGCTCATTTGATGTTGGAGAAAGAATTACAGTCACTCAAAACCAAATGGAACCAAATAAATATAGAGATTCAAAAAATTGATGAGGATATAGAATTACAACCAAATCCAGATTTATTTGAGGATCAGAAATTCAATATTGGTTCTTTTGTAAAAGTTAAGGAATCTGGGGAAACAGGTAAAGTTATATCTATTGATGGTTCATCCGGAAGATATACAGTTCTTTTGGATAGCGGTAAAACTGCTGACCATCAGATAAATGAACTTGCTGATTTGGACGAAGCTTTAAATAAAGCTGCTGATAACAATGAAGAGTCTGCGGATTCTCGGGATAATAATGATGAGAATGGTGAGGTTAAAGAATCAAACAATCTTAATAAATCAGATCTTCCTGAAAGCGAACAAAAGAAAATGTTAAAGAAACTTGCTGGTATGCACGGATTCTCTAAAGCACCTGTTTCGGACAACGAAAAGATAGATATGGACGGTGATTCATTACATGGATATAACAGAACAATGAATGAGGCTAAGTCTGATCTTAAAAACGGAACGCCTAAAACTAATTATTCTAAAGCTCCTGGAAATGACAAAAAAGCTCCTGCTTCAGCTCTTAAAAATAAAACTCTAGTTAATGCTCCTGATAAAAAGGGTAAATCCAAGTTAACTAAAGGTACAACTGATCCTAATTTTTCCGATGCTCCTGGTGATGATGCAATGGGTAAAGGTAAAAACGCAAACGCTAAAAAGAATTTAGCTGCTGCTCCTGGAAATCATAATAAAGTAAATGGTAAAGAATTAGGCAAGGACAATCTTAGATCAGCACCTGATGACAAGAATGGTGATTTTAGGTTTGAAGCTTCTGATATAAAGGATCGTGAAGTTTATGGCGGTGGATATAATATTAAAGAATCCGAGGAAGTAAAAAAAAACTAAGTCGCAACTTCTATTTCGCTCCAAAGGGCGAAGATCAAAATAAACCAGGTAAGCCTTTTGTACAATCGATGAAAGGAAAATTTGCTAAAGCCCCAACAGGTAAAACTGAAGAAATTGAGGACGATAACGATGATTCTGGTGAAAAGAAACAATAATTAAAAGAAGAATGTAGTATTTTTTACTACATTCTTTTTTTGTGAATGAAATCTTTTAGTATTAACTAACTAAAATACTAAATATCCAAATATAATCAACAATTAATGGCGAAAGTTTATGTAAAGAACAGCGAGCTAATGGCAGCAGTTATAGAATCAAAAAATGCCGGGAAATTAACACCAGCGACAATAGAAATGTTCAATCTTATGATTGAGGGCATATCTAAAAAAATGTCATATAAGGATCCGGAGGATAAGGAGGACTGTATGGCCTTTGCCATGGAGGATCTTTGCAAATACTGGAATAGATTTAATCCTGAGAAATCTAATAATCCATTTGCTTATTTTACTCAAATAGCAAAGCATGGATTCGCGAAAGGTTGGAAAAAATTACATCCACCAAAAAATCCAGTTACTATACCATTTAGTTATATAACGGGTGATGATAACTCATATAATATTTAGTTTATGCCAGATATTAAGAAGATAAAACCTAACGGTGAATATAAATCGGGAAAATACGACCCGAAAAATCCCGATAAGTACATAGGTGATATCCATAATATCATTTATAGATCATCATGGGAATATAGATTTTGTACGTATTGTGACACCAACGAAGCAATACTAAAGTGGAGTTCCGAACCTGTTGTTATACCTTATTACAATCCTCTTGATAAGAAGGATCATAATTACAATGTTGATTTTTATATTAAAGTCTTAAAGGAGGATACCAATGAACAGGAATGGATAATAGAAATAAAACCGGAAAAGCAAACCATTAAACCCATAATGGAAGGTGTAGTAACAATGGCTAAATTGAAATCCTATAATAGAAATATGCAAATTTGGATAACAAACCAGGCCAAATTTAAGGCAGCTAAAGAATGGGCTGATAAGAGGGGCTATAGATTCGGGGTTATAGACGAGAATTTTTTATTTAAGAGTAGATAGTGGAATCTCGATATATAAATATCAAAAAATAAAATAAATGGCAGGTTTTGTAGATAATAATAAGCCATCGGAATCACCGGTTGTACAGAGAATAAGGGAATCAGTTAAAAAACTGAGTACCTTTGGTATGAAGTATGATGATATGGTAATAAGAAATTCGCAAGCTGTCGGTGTAACTGAAGCAGCATTTCTTAATAAAAATAAGTCAAATGTCGAGGACGAGAGTATGTTATGGGCTCTTGCAAAGCAGGATGTTACCACCAGACAATTTATAGGTTATTTTGATAAAGATTATAAGGGAAAGAGGGACTTTTTAAGAATGTTTTCGCTCAATCCTGAGGTTGAATGGGTTCTTGATACAATCTGTGATGAAGCTATAACTTATGATCCAGCAAACTTTTTTGCATATCCGGATTTTATAGATTTGACTGACGTAAACGAGAAAGTCAAGGATGAACTCTATGATGTTTATAAAAATCTGTATGATATATGGGGATTCTCTGATGATATAACTGCATGGCAATACTTTAGACAATTCATTATAGATGGATTTCTTTCGTTTGAGATTGTTTATGATGATACCGGTAAAAAAATAGTTGGTTTCAAGGAACTTGATCCTGTAACTTTAATACCAAGTGTTGAAAAACAACTGGATGGTAGTTTTGTTAGCACATGGACACAATATCCACAGGATCCCAAGAAGAAAAGAACCCTTTATGATCCTCAGATAATCTATATCTCATATGCTAAAGGAAACTCTATATCTAGAGTTAGTTACATCGAGAGATTAATAAGACCCTATAATATATTGAGAATAATAGAATATACGAGGGTCATATGGTCTGTTATGAATGCTTCCTTTAAATTGAAGATGACTGTTCCAATCGGGACTAAATCTCAACAAAAAGGTATGCAAACATTGGGTGAACTTATGAGTGTTTATAAAGAAGATATACAACTTAATGATGAGAGTGGTGAACTTACAGTTGATGGTAGACCTAAAATACAATTCTATAAAAACTACCTTATGCCTTCTGGAGTTAATGGGACACCAACTATAGAGCCTATTAATACGGAGGGTCCTAATCTTAATGATCCTGCTCCATTGACATATTTCTTTGATAAGTTTATACTTGAGTCTAAAGTTCCTCCTTCGAGATTTCACAATCCTGATGGTGGTAGTACATCTCCATATTCGAATGGTGCGGAAGGTCTAGATAAAGAAGAGATAAGATTTTATAAATTTATTTCTAGACTTAGATCTGTTTTCCAGGAAATATTAGTTAAGCCTATGTGGATACAGATGGTTAATAAGTATCCGCAACTGGAGAAAGATTTCCTTTTTAAAAGTCAATTGGGTCTTAGTTATTGGTCGGATAATCCATTTAAAGAGAATCAGGAAATAGCAAAGATGGCACAAAGGAAAGAGACCATAACTGGTCTTGGAGGACTTCTAAATGACGAAGGAAAACCTTTCTTCTCTAATGCTTTCCTTATTGAGGAATATCTAGGGATGTCGAAGCAAGATATAACAGCAAATAAGGAAGCCAAAGAAAGAAAAGCGAAAGAAAAAGCAAAGGCAGAGAAATCTAAAGAAGGCGAGGAAGGCAAAAAAGAAGGAGGAGAAGAAAAACCACCTCAAGTAACATTATAATAAGATGGCAGGATTTTTAGACTATTTAAAACCAAATCAAGCAGCATTAGGTAACATATTGAAAAATCTTGGTAATATTTCCAAGTTTGGTATGCAATATGATGATATGATTGTTAGGAACTCGCAGGCTATAGGTAGGACTGAGGGAGCTTTTTTCAATCAGGAGGGAACAGGATATACAAAGGATAGTGCATTTCAATGGACCGCTTCCTACCATGACACAAAGGTAAGAAAGTATATAGCATATTTCGATAAGTCATATATCGAAAAAAGAAACTACCTTAGAAAATTCTCAATAAATGGCGAGATTGAATTTATACTTGATATAATAACTGACGAGGCTATAGTTTATGATGACAGAAATTATTTTGCACAACCTTCATTTTCAAATCTGGATCTGAAAGATAAGGTGAAAGAAAAAGTAATGTCTCATTTTAATAGAATCTATAATATATTTCAGTTTCAAAATACAGTTCTAGGTTGGCAATATTTTAGACAGTTTATCATAGATGGGTTTCTAGCATTTGAGATTATTTATGATAGTAAGGGCAAGGAAATAATAGGATTCAAGGAATTGGATGCAGCTTCGCTTGAACCTGTGGTTGAAAGAGTTGGAGAGAGTGAATATAAACAATTCTGGATTCAATATCCAGGCAATCCACAGATGTATAGAAAGCTTACTAATGAACAAATAATATACATCTCATATGCTAAGGGTAATACCATATCAAGAACTAGTTACGTTGAAAGACTTGTTAGATCTTATAATATTCTAAGGATAATGGAAAATTCCAGAGTTATTTGGAATGTTATGAATGCTAGTTACCGAATGAAATTCATTATACCGATCGGTACACAATCACCACAAAAGGCTATGCAGACTCTTGGACAACTTATGTCCAATTATAAGGAGGAAATTAGTATAAATGACTCATCAGGGGAATTAACAGTTAATGGTAGACCTAAGGTACAATTCTATAAGAATTATTTATTTCCTGAACAGAATGGGGTTTCTCCTGAAATATCTTCTCTTAATCCTGCTGGACCAGATTTTAATGTGATGGACAATGTTCTTTATTTCTTTAATAAGTTAAAGATGGATTCTAAAATCCCTTATGCAAGATTTGCAGCAAAAAATGGAACACCGGCTAACTATCAGATAGCCATAGATCAATTGGAGAGAGACGAGATAAGATTTGAGAAATTCTTAAGAAGACTTAGATCGATTTTTCAGGAAATATTAGTAAAACCCCTTTATATACAAATGTGTCTTGATTATCCTGAATTAGCCAAAGATAGGAATTTTAAATCCAATATCGGTTTAGATTTTAATAGAGATCTTGAATTCGAGGATCAGGTTGAAATGACAAATCTTAAAAAGAAAGGTGAATTTATAGTGGGTCTTGCGGATCTTAAAGTGAAATCTGGTGAGGAGGATGTACCATATTTCGATAATGATTTCCTTATACAGAGATTTTTAGGTATGTCACCAGACCAACTTAAATTGAATGATGAATATAAGAAGAATGAGGAGAAAGCAGCGGCTGCTCCAGCTCCGGCTGAAGGAGGAGGTGAACAACCTGCACCAGGAGCCACTGAGGAAACACCGCCCGCGGGAGAGGGAGAAGAAAAACCCCCACAAGTAACTCTATAGAATAAAAAAAGGAATATGAAAATATTCCTTTTTTTTGTGTTTTATTTTTTTAAACCGTATAATTTTATTACTTTTGTATAAATTAAAAATATTGAACATGATAGAGAAATTAAGACTATTTAAACAACTTGAATCCCTAACGGGAAATGGATCACAGAAATCCAAACAGGATCTGATAAAATCCAACATTGATGATGAACTGAAGTACATATTGGATATTTGCTTCAACCCATTCATAACAACAAAACTCCATAAGATTAATTTTAACGATACTTTATCCGAAAGCAATCATAATCTATGGGAAGACTTTAAATCACTACTAGAGGAGCTTAAAACCGCGCCAGCAGCAAATGATATTCTAAGAGGTAGAGCTTGTGATTTAATTTCGTATAGACTCAGTGAGGATTCAAATGAGGACTTTGAGTTAAGATCTGTACTTATGAAAATCATAACTAAAAGAATGAATATAGGTATTGGAGCTAAACTTATAAATAAAGCTCTATCGTATGAACTTATACCTGATCCCTCAGTTATGCTTGCTACTGACGATCAGGAAACTATAGAAAGCTGGAAAAAAATATACTGTGAAGAGAAATATGATGGCGTAAGAGTTATCGCAATATGTAAAGGTGGAGAGATATCCTACTTTACTAGGGCTTTTAATGAATTGGATCCAACATGTCTTTCTCGAATAACTTTTTCTCTAAAAACTGCAATGATAAACAGTGGACAGGGAATACTTGGTGATTGGTTCTTTGATGGTGAATTAACAGATCTAAATAGAAAATCAGTGAGTGGTAAGGTAACTCAGATATTAAAAGGTACCGCACCAAAGAACATAGATGACAGTATGTTGTTTAATGTATTTGATTTTGAAGAGGTTGCAACATTAACACACGGTTTTGGTATTCTTGATTATCTTACAAGAAGAGCAACCTTAGAAAAAGTAATATCATTTCTACCAGAAAATGGTCCGGTTGTTCTTGCAAAAATGTGGGAACTTGATAATTCTGCTGATGTTACTGAAATTTATAAAAAAATAGTTGCTGATGGTGGGGAGGGTGTTATATGTAAAAGCAATTCTGTTTATGAATGTAAAAGATCCAAAACCTGGATAAAACTTAAGGAAGTTAATGATTGTGATCTTGTTGTTAGTGGATGGTATCCAGGAGAGGGAAAAAGAGAGGGATATATCGGTGGATTTATTTGTACTGATGCTTCTGGTACTCTGAACGTCAAAGTTGGATCTGGGTTTACTGACAATGATCTTAAAACTTTAAGTGAAACCCCGGATGAACATATTGGTAAAATAATAGCAGTCCAATATAATGTTACCATAGAGGATAAACATGGTAACCGATCATTATTTTTACCCAGATTTATAGAAATAAGAAATGATAAAGATACTGCTGACGATTTAAGTAATAAATTTTAATTAATACATGATACAAGAATTATTAACAGAAAAGCTCAGACCAAAGAAACTGGAGCATATGATATTACCATCTAGGATATCTAAGGTTTTTGAGAATGGATTAGGTCAGAATGTTCTACTTAGCGGATCCCCCGGATGTGGTAAAACAACACTAGCAAAAATATTAGCAGCTCCATTTCCACATTTATTTATAAATGTTTCCGATGAAAGCTCTGTTGAAACTATTAGAACCAAGATAACTGATTTCTGTTCGACTATATCTGTTATGGATGGGAAATCTTCTAAAAAGGTTGTGGTACTTGATGAGTTTGATGGTGCATCGGATCAGTTTTATAAAGCATTAAGAGGAACTGTTGAGAAATATGCATCAAATACAAGATTCATAGCAACATGTAACTATATAAATAAGGTTCCAGATGCCATACAGAGTAGATTTGAAGTTATAGATTTCAATCCAATAAGTACATCGGAAGACGAGGATCTTAAGAACGAGTGGTCAACTAGAGTAAAATTTATACTTGGTAAGATTAATGTTACTATAGAGGATGAAGCACTTTCTGAATTTCAGAAAAGCTACTATCCGGATTTCAGAGCAGCACTAAATAAGATTCAAGCATGGATGATCGAGGGTGTCAATAATATAGACTCAGCCAGGGTTAAAGAGTTTGGTTGGTCTTATGAGCACCTATATAATCTTTTAGTTACATCCAAAGATCCTGTTAAAAATTACCAGATGATTGTTGGTGAATATCAGGGAAAAACTGATGATGTTATGTCTGCTCTTGGTGAGGAATTTATAAACTGGATTATAAACAATAAACCAGAATTATCCAAGATTATACCTGCAGTTATAGTTCTTGTTGCGGATCATCAGGCACAGAGAACACAGGTGATAGATCCGATGGTTTCTCTGTTATCCTTATTTTTTCAGATCCAAAAACTTATGGAATAATGGACAATAGAAGACTAATACTTGTTGGAAAAGCTGCATCAGGAAAAGATTACGCTAGACAACAATTTGAAAATTTTGGATATAGATACTGTGTATCTCACACAACCAGACCTCCAAGAAAAGATGAACTCGATGGTGTTGATTACTATTTCATAAGTTTGGATTCTGCCATACATCATTATGTGGCAAAGAATCTTTTCTATGAATATGTCGTGTTTAATGGATGGATATATGGTACTTCACTGGATGAATTTGAAAAATCTAATTTGTTCATAATGACTCCCGGCGGAATAAATAAATTAAAACCTGACGATAGGAAGGAATCATTTATAGTTTATATCGACATTTTGGAAAATATCAGAAGAGAGAGACTTCTTAAACGCAACGATGCTGATAATGTGGATAGAAGGTTAGCTGCTGATGAGAGAGATTTTGAAAACTTTACTGATTTTGATTATAGAATAACAGATCCTAATTTTGTTATAGATGGAACATTAAAGTGGATAAAATTATTGGACTAAATATGATATTCCCATTTATATCCACCTATTCTTTTGACAGTACCTTTACAGCATCTGCATATATTGGATGCTGTAAATCCTAATTCATTACTTATGCTTTGCATGGAATCCCATATTTTTATGGTATTACCCTCCTGATCTTTTTGCATAATCTTTTTAGAACTTGGGTGTTCACCTCCCTTTATACCAAACATTGGATGCTCTTTACCAGTTTTAGCTGATTTCCTCATTTTTTCTTTTGCTTCTTCTGAGTGTTTTGGCATTATATTGGGCTTTTTTAAATGCCCTTGTAGTTTATCTGATTTATTTTTATATTCCCATATGAACCCGCCTGATGTTTTTCTTTTATTATTTAATACTGCTGATATGTTTTGTTTTATTATTCCAGTTTTTTCTGATGCTTCTTTTATTGAACAGAATTCTGCTAATATATTTTTATTTATATCAAGCTGTAAAATTGTTTTTGATAGAATTTTTCTCCATTTCTTTGTATGTTTTAGACCATTCCCACCCGTTCCACCGTCTGTCATATTAACAAGTGGTCCACTTTTATTATCGAGTCTTCCTATTTTTTTAATTGTCTCAACCTCTAATTCTGATGCATTATTATTTTCCAATCCTTCGTGTATCTTTAAGATTATTGGAAATGCTCCACTTTTTAAGATTGATTTGATTTTATTCGTTTTTATCAGTGTGTTTTTATTATCTTTTAAACCAAAATAACATCTATTATTTTTACCCTTTCCTACATAGAATGGCTCATATTGCAGATATACATCATCGTATTGATATACGCCTTCTTTTCTGGGATCTAGATAAATGTATACATAATAATTATTCATATGAAATATTTTATTGTATATATCATATAACTTATTGAAAAACATGATTAAAAATATAAAAAAATGATAAATATTGCGATTGATGGGAATCATCATTTTCATAAAACCTTCGGTGTATTTGCTGGTTATGGTAACATGGATCCAGGTAAGGTACTGAAAGAAAAATCTGAACAAGCAGCTTTTATAAGAAAAGTTGCTACTGATTTATGTGCTTCACTTAAGATGCTTCCACAAGGGGGAAGAATGGTATTTACAGCAGATAGTAGAAGCTGGAGAAAAGATGTCGAGATAGAGGATGGTGGATATAAGTCCGGAAGGGTAAAAGACGAAACTGTTGATTGGACAATATTTTTTGAACTTATGTCAGCTTTTGGAGAGCAGCTAGAAAAAATGGGGTTTATATTCTCGAGATCTGAAGGAGCCGAGGGTGATGATCTTTTAATGTTCTGGTCTGATTATTTTAATTTAAACGGTGAAAATTGTCTTATTATAAGTGGAGATCATGATATGCACCAGTTGGCAAAAATGAATGATAAAGCTTGGACCGCTGTCTGGAATACAAATTCCAAGAAAAATATGATTTCTGTCCATACCGGATGGGAGAACGAATGGCTTAATAAAAACGAATCTGTTGGTATGAGTATATTTAATATGTCATCCGCTATTTCACCGGAGAAGGATAAATTTAAGGAATTCTTAAAAAAGGTAAATATAGAGGAGATTGATAGCTATGCATTCATATTTCATAAGATATTAATCGGCGATGATGGAGACTCGGTTCCCAGTGTTTGGGAATATATGGTTAAAAACAAGGATGGTGAGGATAAGGTTGTTAGATTCACTGATAGTAAGGCCAAGAAGGTTTATTCTGCTTTTCTTGAAACTGAATGGGTAAATATACCTTTTGATGCACTTATTAAAAATGAAGAGTTTCTTAATTGGATTGGTGGATTGATATTAAGAACAACAAAGGATGTTGATAAAACAGAAAATAGAAAAAAAGTTGCTCTTAATTTTGAAAGAAATCTGATACTTATGTGGTTAAATCATAAAGTTATACCACCATTTGTTATAAAGGGTGCATCGCAAGAAATATCTAGAGGAATGGAAATGCAAAAGAAAAATGTTACACTCGACAGAATAAAGATATTAGAGGGAAGTGAATGGGTAACAACTGGATATCAACCTAAAGGATTTGATCCTTTTTCATACTTGCAATAATGGAGCTTTTTGATATAGTAAAAAATATATTCTCAAAAAATCAAAGAACCTGGGATTCAGTCGGCAAGAATGATAAGACACGAAACTTCTTCATGATAAATAGAATCATGTCTATACAGTTTCCAGTACAGGCAAACCAATTTAACAAAATGAGAGTAACCCCTCATTTTGTAGTCGATTGGTGGAGGAATACATTATCAAATAGATTTTCCAAACCCCCATCCTGGATATACACTAAAACAATAAAGAAGGAAAGTGTGGGGAAAAAAACTAAAACCTCTGATTATAGTGAGGTTGAAATTTTTATCTGTGATAGATATAAGATATCCAGAAGGGATCTTTCCCAATTAAAAGAATTCTATCCGGATAAATATAACGCTTGGATGATAGATGTTTCTGATCAGATAGGTTTAAAAAAATAGATATATAGAGGATGAAAAAGGAAACTGATAAAATAATCGACAAGATCCTTTCTGGGATGGATTGGGATGTCATATTTGAGGTTAACAAATGTTTTAAACATGGAGTTGGCGACGGGGTATCAGTTATTCCTGGGGTTAAAAGAAAAGCATTTGCTGACGGTATAACTAAGAATGATCTAAAAAATGAACTGAAAAGTCTTCTTAAATATGTCATAGATAACAATATACCAGAACTTATATATGGATATTGGATGATCTTCTGGAATAATCCAGTATGGACCGAGGAATACCTAAACGAGATAAAGGAAGAAATGGAGGAGGAGAGAGAAGATTTGATCAGTGATCTTGTTTTAGATCCAACTCTCGAGGTTATATATTCACCACAGAGAATGTATATTATAGCTAACAATCTGAAAAATAAGCAGGATGCAGAAATTACTGATTCTGATACTTTGGATAAAATGCTAAATAAAGCTTTGGGTGATGAGAAATTTGAGCTTGCAGCTAAAATAAGAGATGTGATCAACCTACAGAAAGATCAGAATTAAAATAAAACTACAAATGAAACACATTAAGAGCATATATGAATACCTTGACGGAGGAGTATTTGGTGACACCTATGGATTAGGGAGCGGAAATGGAGTTATGAAGGTTAGTTATAAACCTTATAGCGATTTATCGGTTTCTGTTGGTCCGGATCCAAACGTTGATAGAACAGTAAAAGGCTCAGAGTTTCAACTTGGTGACGTAGTTGAATCACAACCTATTGATTCAAAGAAAAAGGTTGTTGGTGTTATTGTTAGATGTTTTAGAAACCCTGACAATCAGCAATACAGATATTTTATCCAAGCGCAACTAAAGGGTAAAAAAAGCAAAAAAGTCATAGAAATAAAATCTGACTGCATAAAATTTGTAGACGGTGGAGATCATGGTAACATGGAAACCATATCTAAATCTAAGGCTAGTGAATTACCAGGATCCGTTTATAATTCTAAAAGCGTATATGGTTCTAGTGAATTAGGCCAAGAAAACAACGTTTAGAAGAAACCAATCCGATCATTTATAGTACAAATAAGAAACCCTATAGATGATATTCGGACACAATCAAGCAAATATATCGTATCTTGGTATTCCCAAGAAATCAATAACAACAGATAAGAGGATATACTCATATGAGGATATCCTCGATCTTATTCTAGCACTGTGCATAATCAATTCTAAAATATCCTCCAGAATTGTTTGCTTAAATCTTGGTGAATTGGAGATGACGACCGAATTTATAAATAGCAATTTTATAGAGGAGGAAGATCCAATAATATCCGAAAAAATCAACGAGATAAATTCAATAATAAATAAAAGCTCCATGAGGGTTATATTTTTTATAGGTAAGGATTACTTTCTTGGAAGCCAATTGAATGAGGTTAGGGAAAAAACAATTAAACTTTTAAATAAGTTATCGGAAGTAATGGAAGTTATTGGTATGAATGGTCCTTCCATAGTTATAAGGATAGGATCAGCATATGGGAATAGAAAGAAAACGATGAAAGAATTCTGCACTGTTGTTAATAGGTTGAACCAATCAACGATAAAAAGATTAACTGTTATGAATGACGAAAAGCCAAGTCTTTTCTCTATAACAGATTTATTATCCGGTGTTTATTACGAAACTGGGATACCTCTATGTTTTAGAATATTACCACATCAGTTTAATGATGGAGGATTATCGATAAGAGAGGCCATGTTTCTTGCTGCTTCCACATGGAAGGTTAATACGAAGCCATTCTTTTTCCATTCCGAAGCATCTGATGTTGATGATAACGGAAAGGCTTTATCTCCAGATTGTTCCGAATCATTAACAATGAGGATACCTACTTTTGGATTAGATCTGGATGTTATAATAGATTCACCAAATAGAGAGTTGTGTTATCTGGGGTATTTAAAATCTCATAGAGGACTTCCACCAACTGTTATCAATAAAATTTCAAAGAAATAATTTTTTATTTTCGTGATAATTAATTATATTTGTAGAAAAATATAATTATGTTTAAATTAGAAACAATAGAGAATTACCTCTACTTTGATGTAGAAACTGTTTGCTCCGAGAAGGATCTACTTACCCTCCAAAGAAAAAATCCAAGACTTGCTGAATTATGGAAAAAAAGAGCTACTTATTATAGAGGAGCTAATCCGGAGATATCACATTGGAGTGATGATGATGTTTATTTGGCTAAAGCATCTCTTGAACCTGAATTTTCTAGAGTTGTCTGTGTTTCATTTGGTTCCTTTAGCAATGGTGAGAAAGTCTTTAAGTCCTTTTATGGCGTTGATGAGATTGATATACTTGAAAAAAGTAATAAAGTATTCAACAATGCGATGGCAAAAAATTTCAAATTATGCGGACATAATATAAAAGGTTTCGATGTTCCTTGCCTTGGTAAGAGAATGGTTTATAATGGAATAAATCCATCGATGAATCTACAAGTCTGGGATAAAAAACCTTGGGAAATTCCATACATTGATACATCAGATGTTTTTGCATTCGGTAGTTGGACGCAACAAAAATATTTAAGTCTCGATCTTCTCTCATGCTCACTTGGGGTTAAATCACCCAAGGAAAACATGGACGGGTCGAAAGTTAATGAATACTTTTGGAACAATCAAGCATATGAAGAAATAAAGGATTATTGTGAGATTGACGTTAGAACAGTGATGGATGTTCTTCAGAAAGTCTGCTTCTAAAAAAATAATCAAATACATTAAAGCTTTCCTTGGATATATAAAGGAAAGCTTTTTTTGTGGACAAAATATACAATTTTAATTTATTTATAGAAAATGATGGTAAAGAGATCTTCGAGAAGGAGGTTGGTGCTTTTTACCACGATGAACTAAACCCTATTTTTTGGAAAAAGAAAAAGGACAAAGAAGGTCGTATCGAATGGGTATTTGACCAAAGAGTTAGAAGAAAGCTTCTAAGAATAGCTAAAGACTTCTACGAAAAATTTCCCGAAATACTTAAAGGGAGAGTTATAAAGGATATTCAATTAACCGGATCCTTATCTAACTATAATTACACAAACTTCTCGGATCTTGATGTACACGTTCTTGTAAATCTAGACGGTATAGATGACGAGAATCCTAAGATACTTAAAGCTGCTATAGATGGTATAAGATTTATATGGAATCTTAGACATAATATATCCATTAGAGGCTATGACACCGAGCTATATCTACAGAGCGAGGATGAACCTCATGATTCCAGTGGTTTATTTTCATTACTTAATAATGAATGGATAAAAACTCCTGTTTTTAATCCTCCCGTTATAGATGAGATGGATGTTGATAAAAAATATGAGTCTATTTCTTCCGAAATAGACAAATTACAAACAAAATTAAGGGATCTTTCAGATCTACCAAGTAATGCCAAGTCATTATATAAAAGATGCCTTAAACTTAAGGATAAGATCCAAAAAATGAGGAAAGAAAGTCTTTCCAGAGATGGTGAAATGTCCATAGGAAATTTGGTGTTCAAAAAGCTAAGAAATGAGGGATATATAGAAAAATTGATAGATATCATATCTAAATCGTACGATAAAATTTACACAGAAAAATAATTTGCATTATGAATATAATTTTACCTAAGTCGGGAAAATATAAAATCGGTGATGAATTTCCGATGATAAGCATACCTACGGATCTTTCCGAGCTTAATCCGGAAAAAAAGACATTTGATGATTTCCAGTGGTGGGCAGAGTCTAGCGAGTTTAAAAAGTGGCTGGATAAAAACAAGAGATCTTGGGTGGCTGATTCTGAGGAAATGTCTAAATACGGAAGCACATTAACTGATCTTATAAAGGAAAATACCGGTTATTATAATTTTGGTAGTGATACTAACGAGTCCGATGTTCTATCATTCGATGAGTATGATGCAATTAACGAGTATGCTGACCCTACAATATCCGACGAAGCTAAAATTGGTATAAAATTTCATTATGCATATAATAAACTAAAAGCCGATGGAAAATTAAAGGATATCACATCAGTTGATTCCGATCTTCCGAATGGAATAGAAAAAGCTGTTTTTGTTAGTATGGACGACCCTGAAACAAAGACGAGCATAGACGAGACATTAAAAGCTTTTAAAATGGTCGGTCTTCCCGGATCAGCAGATTCCAAGGTAAAAATAGTTTCTATTAAGGAATCACTTCCTGGAGGCCCTGTTGACCCAGATACAAACATGCAACAATTAATTGGCGACATGCTAAAAACAGCTGGTGAGTATGCAGCTATAGGTGCAGGCGTAGGAGTAACGTGGGCTATATTAAGAAGGACTGGTTATTCTCTGGCTGGAGTTTATGCTTTAAAGAAAATATCTGATCTTGCTCCTTCAGCAGCTGGTGGAGCTAGTGTTGCAAGAACTGGTGGAGCTTTGGGAAAGGCTGGATCCTTTGTTAAGAAAATAGGAACTGGCGCAATAGGTAAGATTAAAGTTTTAGGTAGCGGATTGGTTGATCTTGCTAAATTTAAAAATATAGCAAATGCAGGTAGAGAGGCTTATAAATTTGGTAAAACTTCAATAGCAACTACTAAAAGATTAAGCACAGGAATGAGAGCATTAAATCTTGTCAAAGCTACAGGAAGAGGTGGAATTAGTGGAGCAACAAAGATCGCTTCAAAGGCTGGTGCTGGTTCTGTTGCTAAATGGATACCATTTGTTGGTGAGGTTCTACTTGCAATTGATGCAATTGGATCAACATTTAACTGGTTTAGCGACAATCAAGCCCCAAAATGGACAGAAATAGAGGACACAATTGCACCAGGTAAAGGCAACAAAGAATTTGACCCTGGAAAAATTGCTGATGGTACAGAAATTACAATATGTTGGAGACAACCAGCAGGAACAGGTCTTGGTATAGCTACCAGCTTCCTTTATAATAATGATACAAGAACAACTGCTCAGTTATTTAAGGTTGGGAAATCTAAGGATGGATCCTCCTCCATATTTATATTAACAGCAATTAACTCTAAAGAATATCAGAAAGCCTTATCCAATCATGCTGCAGTTCTAGTATCAATTAAGAATGGTCCTATAAATGCTCAGGAAGGTGTTCTTAATACAATAACAAGAGCTTTCGATAACGAAGATATGGACGTAGAGGTAGCTTATATGGATGAACCTGAAAAGATAGCATCAAGTTTTAATTTTATGGGAATATGTGACTGGACTACACTCATAGAGTATTACGATAATGCCTCGGATCAGTATATAGTTTCCGATGGTGATGCTCCAGAGACCTATGAATACTATTACCAAACAACTCAGAATGATTACGTTAATGCTGCTGGTAAATTGCTGACTGATGAACAACTTGGATCTAAAAGCAGTACAGATATACAAGAAATGTTTGCTAGCGGCAATAAAAAGGTGAACAATACAAAACCTAAGAAGGAGGAGAAAGATGAGAAGGAAGACACAAAAGATCTCGATAAATTCAAAGAGAAAAAAGGTGCAACAGGATCTTCTAATGTTAATGACTCTGAAAACAATAGAGATCTTTGGTTAACCCCTATGGTTAATGAATCAAATAAAAAAGGTTTAGTTATAAGAAAATTTGCTGAATTTGAAGATGTTCTTGAATATGTAAATTCTGCCGGAAAATTACCGGAATATCCACAATTAAACGAGAATGAAGGCGAGGACACATTAATACTAACAAATGAGGAGGCATCAGGACCGGCTAAGGTTGCTGTTTATGTCATAACTGATATAGAATATGCAAATCCAGCGGATAGAAAATATGCAGCATCGGATACTGGATATAAGTATTTTATTATAGGACCAGATGATTTTGATGCTAAAGAGGGATCAAGTATAGAAGTTGGTGTAAGTACAGTTGAAACGCTAATAGATCCTAGAAGAGGTGTTTATGAATACAAGGAGAAAGAGAAAGAGGAGGAGAAAGTAAAAACTGAACCTGAGGTAAATCCAGAACCAGATAAAAAAGATGACGAGGATACGGATGCAGGTGACGATGAGAATACCCCAAATAAGGATGATTATTTCATTACCGCTGATCCTGATGATATCAGTATTAAAAACAGAAAGAATGCTACTGTCATAAGAGATAAAAACTTTAAGGGTGGTATAAATATTGTTGATGAGTTCCTTACAGATAAAGAGAAAGAGGTACTTGGAATACCTACCTGGAAAGCAGTAACTTTAGCTAAAACATTTATGAACGGACAGGGTGAGGTGATAAAGGTTAAGCTTAAAAATAGATATGCTCCGATGTTTAATACAGTAAAAACTTATGAGGTTCAGGACGGAGAAGCATTCCAAATTGCTAAAAAATTCGCTAAAGAAGTAGAGGATAGAATAAAATTTCAATAATTCGATAAAAAATCGAAAAAATACTGATATATCCGTTGATATATAAGTAACATAAAAATATGTATAAAATGCCAACAACTAAAAATTTAAACGAAGAATTGGTTTTCATTCTAGAGAGACAATCATCCGTTCTCGAATCTTCAAGGACAGACAACGATGATTATGTACTAGAAGGTACTGCTGCTGTTTTCGGAAAGGAAAACAACAACAATAGAATCTACGAAGAAGCTGAATATCTTCCCCACTTGAACTACCTTAATGAGAAAATAGCTCAAAGAAGATTAGTTGGTGAATTGGATCACCCTGAAAAATTTGATGTCTCTCTTAAGAACATTTCACACATAATTGAGAAACTCGATTATGATAAGGGAGGGAGAGAAATTAAAATTAAGGTTAGACTCTTAGATACACCTATGGGACAGATAGCTAAGAATCTTGTTGATGCTGGTGTACCCTTATCTATTTCTTCCAGAGCAGCTGGTTCCGTTGGTAATGATAAGAAAGTTCAAATTAAAAAAATATTCACATACGATCTAGTTGCTGATCCTGGATTTCAGGATGCACAACTAGAAAGAGTTTACGAAAGCGCTGGTTATCATTTTAGTGATTTCTTCGAAATGAGAAATAAAAGTGTTACTAACGATCTTCTTTGTGTAAATGAATCATTAGGTCTAAAAAATGATTCAGGTGTGAAGATATATAAAGTTGAAAATAACGAAGAATTTAATAATCTCGTATCAAAATCAGATAAAAATAAGACGATCCTCATGGAGAATAATGAATTTGTGACTGCAGAAGAATTAAACCAATATTCTGTTTTCTTGAAAAAAGAAATGGAAGCAATGAATTCTAAAATTGCAGAAATTAAAGAACAAAAGCAAGTATTAACAGAGTCTAGCTTTGAAGATAAAAATTCAAACCTTGAAGAAAGAGTTGCTAAGTTAGAAAAATATTCTGAGTATTTAGCTGAGAATTTGGATAACGCTATTAAATATGGTGAATATCTTGCTGAAAACTTAGATGAAAGTATAAGCTATAGTAAATATCTTGCTGAAAACTTAGATAAGAATATTTCTTACTCTAAATATTTAGCTGAAAATGTTGATAAATCGATCTCTTATACTGAGTATGTTGCTGAATCAACAGATAAAGGTATAGAGTATACTAAATATCTTGCTGAGAAATTGGATCAGAATATTCAATACTCTGAGTATTTAGCGGAAAACTTAGATAAAGGTATTTCTTATTCTGAGTATCTTGGTGAAAACTTAGATAAAGGTATAGCTTACTCTGAGTACTTAGCAGAAAAATTAAACGATGGTATCGAGTATTCTGAATACCTTGCGGAGAATCTTAATAAAAACATTCAATATTCCGATTACTTAGCTGAAAATGTTAATAAAGGTTTAGATTATTCTGATTACCTAGCAGAAAAATTAAAAAAATCAATCTCTTATAGTGAGTATATAGCTGAAACAGTTAATACTGGTAAATACAAAGCTACAGATTCATTAAGAGAAAGCGTAGATCTTTCAGCTTCAGCTGGATTAAACGAATCCGGATTCGCTGGAGATTATACGGATCTTACAACAAAAATAGATAGTTTGATAGAATCAGTTAAAACACAAAAAACTGAATCAAATATAAACGAAGCTTCCAGATCGATGGGGCAACCAGCCAACACACAAAAGGCAGATGAAGTTCTTAACGAAGGTGAGAACAAAAACAAAACAGGTCTTTATTTTATTGATACAATGCCTGAAGAATACACACAAGTTTGGGAATCACTTACTGAAGGACACAAGCAATCAATTATTGCTCAGAGTAGCTTCTATAGATTAGATACACCTTACCAAGTGAAAAACTTCTGGTCAACACGTCAACTAGGAACTGCTAACGTTGGAGTTCAAAAATTAGACGAGAGCGAAAATATCGCAATGCCTAATACACAAGCAAATGGTTATTCTAATGAATATATGAATGCTATTGCTTCTGCATTGGAGAAAAAATTTCAAACAAGATAAAAAAAATTAAATAAATCATGAAATTGATTAACGAACAAGAAATCTACGATACATGGTCACCGCTTATCGAGAGCAAAGCTGGTATCACAGATGAAGGAAAAAAAGGGTGGTTAACTAAATATTGCCACTATCACTCATTAAACGAGTCTGCTGGAGCTTATAACTCTTTAGGTGTTGTTAATGGTATGGGTAGCGTTGCTCCCCCAGCTTATCCAGGAATGGCTTCATTCCAAGGTGGTAATGCTAATGCAGGTTTCTATAACACTGGTAACCAAGGATCTGGAGATAAATTCCCATCTTTATTACCTTTAGCAATTCAAGTTGCTGCAAAAACAATCGGTTTTGATATCGTTCCTGTTATTCCTATGTCAGGTCCAACTGGTATCTTATCATACTTAGACTATGTATACGCTGGTGGTAAAATTGGTGCTGCTGCTGCGGGTACGGCTGCTGAACAATTAGCTACTGCTCCTACAATGATCAAATTCCCAGTTTATACTGGATCAGGTGCTACTGGTGCTACTGGTGCTACTGCAGCTTCATTCCCAACTGTTGGTGCTACTGGTAACATCGGTACATTACAATTAACATTTGTTGGTCTTTCTAGAATTGACGGTTTCCCAATATTTGAAGTAATGGGTATGGCTGCTGGATCTAACGTTGCTTCTTATATCAATGGTACTCCAACTGCACTTACTAACTTCGGTATTGCTGGTCCTGCATTATCAACTGGAGCTTCTTATTCTCCAAATGGATTTGCTGCTCAATTAGTTAAAGCTTTAGAAGATCACATCCAAGGTTTCTCTGGTGCTGGTTTTAACAACACTAATGACTGGCAAGGTCCTTACGTAGATGGTACTAAAAATTATGATCCTATGTTAAGAGGAGTTGGTGAGTCTACTTACTTTAACTCAATGGGTCTTTCGACTTTCACTAAATTTGTTGAAGCTGAGACATTCCAAGTAGCTGCTTCTGTTACAACAGAGCAAATACAAGACCTTAACAAACAATTCGGTATCGACGTTATTTCAATGATCGAGAACGCATTGGTTAATGAGGTATCTCAATCTATTAACAAACACATCTTATCAAGAGCGTTTGCATTAGGCTGGTCTAACCACGTTCAATTCAACAATGTTGAACAACAAAACTTAAACTTAAACCTTGTTTTAGGTAGTACAAATGCTGGTAATACTGCTGCATACGTAAATAAATCTAATACTGGTGTTGTTATGCCAATTCCTAATGGTCCTGCATCAGGTGGATATGAGAACTTATCAACTCTTCAAAGAAGATTATTCTCTAGAATCCTTGCAGCTGCAAACGTAGTAGCTAACAGAGGTAGAAGAGGTCCTGCTAACTTCGTTGTTACTAACGCTGCAGTAGCAAGTGCACTTCAAGATATCTCTCAGTTCACTTTCGCACCATTCTCTAACACATTAACTCAAAACAACGGTACTTTATACCCTGTAGGTTCTCTTGCTGGTATGACAGTATATGTAGATCAGAACATGAACTACAATGATACGAGAGTGTTAATCGGAAGAAAAGGTGGTGATGACGAACCAGGATTAAAATTCATGCCTTACATGATGGCGGAGTCTATTCAGACAATCTCTGAAGGTACTATGTCACCTAAGATCGCAGTTAAATCTAGATATGCTTTAGTAGAAGCTGGTTTCTTACCTGAAACTATGTATTTAACATTCTATGTTAACATACCTGCTGGTGGTTTAGCATAATCTTTAGATTAACAAATATACCAAAAGTCCCAGATATCTGGGACTTTTTTTATGGTCTAAGCTTAAATAAAAAAATCTATGTTGGGATATATAGATAATAAAAATAAATCAATCTATGAAAATTATTCCATCTTTTGAGGATTTTGAAGAATATGAGGGCCTTATAGAAAATCTTGACCCTGCTCTACTCAAAGAACTAAGATCTATCGAAATACCTGAAAATGTTACACAAGTAAATGAGGGAAGAATATCCAATTTTTTAACCAATAAATTATCAAGATTTTTGCTTGGTTCTTTTTCTGGTGTGGGTATGATAGACGAGGCAATTAAAACCATACTTGCACTTGAACTCGACCTTATTAAAAAAGGTAGTGATTTCAAGAAGGAATTAGCTAAATTTGATGAGCAGATAGATCAATTAGCTAAGGAAGGAAACAAGGATAAGATTGGTGCAGTATCTAAGGAAAGGGAAGCTAAAACCAACGAATTTGATACATACGAAAAAGCTCAAAATCTTAAGCTTAAAAAGGCAAAGGATCTTGTTAAGCAAATAGTTAACGGCAATTCAAGAAGAAAGGAATATCTTGATTCTTGTTATGCTGAGAATGAGATAGAAATGGCTGAGCTTGAATATAAATTAGCTAAGGAAAGATCCGAGGATCAGACAGCACTAAGAGCTTATGAAGAAAGAGTGGCTAAAGCTAAGGAAGAAGCTGAGGCTAAAGCCAAGGAGATAGAGAATCAGATGAAAGAAGATGGTGAGAAGGAACCTAGAGAACCTAAAGCTGATATTTCTATGGATGTGGAGAAGGAGAAAAAGATTATATCCAAAAGAAAAGGTGGTGATATCATCAAAAGAAAGAATGAATTAGAAAAAGAAATAGCTGATATTAAATCAGATATGGAGAGAAAATTAAATCAGATTTTAAATAAAATAAAAAAATCATCGAAACCTCTAACTGAAAGATATCTGGAAAATTCCAAGCTTGACCTAATAGAGATGGCAACATCTTTAGATTACAAGAAAGAACTATTGCTGACTTTTAGAAATCTTGGTAAAAATGCCGAGGAAATTGAGAAATCATTGGATAATAATAAAGATTTCAAGGAAGCTATTGATAAAATAAACAAAGGTGCAGGGAATGCTAAACAGATAAAAGGTGAGATATTAAAGGCTTTCAGAGATGCATTTTCTACTGTTGGTATCGGTAAATCTGGAGTTCTAACTACTGGAATTATAGATAAGCTTAAAGAAAAATTAAATAAATAACCATGACTTTAAAATTTAAAGAGTGGGATCATATTAATGAGGCTAGTATAATAGACAAAGTAAAAAACTGGTTTAGTAGCAAATTTGGTGGTCCTATAGGTAAAATCGACGATATCGTAGAGGAATATAGATCCGCTGAAAGTGATTATGTTGATGAATGGGAGAAACTACAAAGTGAGCTAGATAAATTGGATCTTGAAAAAGGTCAAACAAAAAGTGATCCTGCTGAGCTTAAAAGAATCGAAAAATTCATAGATAAAAATACACATGCAATCGAAGCTGGTGAGAAGGCACATGCAAAGAGAATAGATATGCTTATGAGTAAGGTAAAGCAGGAAATTAATGGCGATACTAAACTTAAGAAATATTGGGAATTCAATAAAACAAAGGTTGATGCAGAGGTTGCTGAAGATATGTACAAGAGAGCAAAGAATCTGGCTGATGCAACTTTAGGTAAATCCCTTTATAATAAATACAAAGCGACCGTTATAAAGGCTAAGGAAAAAGATTCTGAATTCAGAAAGCTTTATGGTGATCTAATAGGTGGTACAGGTAGAACCGGTGAAAATGAACCAAACTCTAGGGTTCCTGGTGGAGGATCAACAGGTTTGAGTGATTCACAGATGGAACATTTCATAAACATGCAAATAACAGAATTTGCTAAGGAAGTTAGAACTATGGAAAAGGGAGATATCAGAGAACTTGTTTCCTTTCTGATAAGAAAAAGAAATGATCTCTATGTTCAGATGGATACGGAAAGAGATGCTCTTAATGAATTAATAGCTAAAAAACAGGGTGCTGGAGCTACCAAAGAAAGTGCAGCAACCAAGCTTAAAGAAATCCGTGATAAGTACATGGATAAAATCAGGGATTTGAGAGGAAAAATAACGATTGTTAGAAGATGATAACATTTAATTCTTTTAGATTGCTTGAGGCCGAGTCTGAAGCAACTAAGGTTCAGCAACTTAGATTACAATTATCTCAAAATTTTGATGAAATAACGGAAGCTAAGTCACTTAAGAAAGAAGGAGATGCTGCTTCGGAATCAGCAAGTCTTGATAAACAAGCTGCCGTTTACATCCAGATTTCAAACACAATGAAAGCTCTTTCTGCCGAAATTAAGAAACAACAAACAACAGTAGCACCGCCTACTACAACATAAAATATAAGATATGAATCAATATTTAAGAAATAATCCAGTAGCTAGAGCAATATTCGAAAGCGATAGAACCGGGAGACTATTTGAAAATGAAGCAGTTGATGGCGTTTTAAGAACAATTTCTGATGCCTGTCTTGACATATATCAGAAAATTGTTTTTGATATGGCTCCAAACAGGGAAAGAAATCCGAAGGGAACAAGAACTAAACTTTCTCCTCTTATCGATGCTAATGATATTGAGAGCGTTGTTGCGGTTCTTAGAAATGATTCAGCAGAGGCTGGGATTAAGACACCTTCCTATGCTGATAGTAAAAATCTATATCTTCAGGCTCTTGAGAAATATACAGAGGCTCTAATAAGTGCATGTAAAATAAATAAAGCCAATGAAAAATTTATACTTGATTACATAAAGGCGGGAGCTCAGGTTAAACAAAGAACAACTGAATATTTAGCAAAATCTGCTAAGGAGGAAAATGATGCAAAAATAAATGATTCTGAATCATTCTATTTTAACGGCGAGCTTACAGCACTTTATGAGAGCGGTATATTTACTGGTTATAAAGGTAGAGTCGAGGATCTTAGAAAGATATTGGCTAATCTTATATTATCATCTAAGGATAAGACATCAAAGAATGGATACGGAAGGGACTGGCAAACGACTTTTATTGATCTTGACGAAAAAAGAAAAACCCTGGATACATCAAAGGGTGCATTCGGAGAGAAGGACAAAAAAGCACTTGATGAATTAGAAAAACAAGTAGATAAATATAGACTTGAATTTATAAAAGCTTCCAATGCTGCAATCGATAAATCTTTAACCGCAGTAGCAAATGACGAGGAACTTAATGGAGCTTATGGTGACGTTAACACACTTTGTGATGAAGCTAAATTGTTAAAAACAAGAGCAGATTCCCAATATGCTACTGCTTTAACAGTTATAAAAGACGAACATAAGGAGAAGGAAGAAGTTTTTAATAAAACGTTATTTCCTATAACGAGAGGTAATACTGACGCTGATGACAAATTCAAGGATAGCGGTTTAATATTTGCTATACAGAAGGCATTATGTGATGGTATACCAGCAGCTGGAAAATTGATAAAGTCCAAAGGTGGTCCTAATGGCAAATATGGTCCTGCTACAAAATCAGTTATTTCAACTATCCAAAAAATGGAGGGAAATAAGAACGTTAATGGGGAAATAGATCAGGCATTACTTTCAGATATACTTTCATCCGATTGGGTTTCTGATGAGAATAAAAAAGCAATACATAAAGCACTTGATATTGCTAAAGTTAAAATGAATGAGTGTCTATCTACAGTCTTTTCTTTTAGTGATTTTGCAAACTCCAATAAGATTAACGAAAAAAAGATTGTAATTAACAATGATGATTTCGAGAAGGAATTGGATGCCCAATATAAGGAAACTGTTTCTAGTGAGCCTCTTGCCACAGACAAAGGTAAATCACCAAAAGAAGGTGAGGAAAATGATGAGGTAGAAGCAGGTAAAGCTTCGGGCGATGTTAATAAGCTTGCTGAAAAACTTAGAAGCTTATATAGTCTGAAGATTGAAGGTAAAAATTTCACTAGGGATAACGGATCACTTAAACCTTCATATAGTGCTGGTTTTATAAAAGCTTGGTCTACAGCTTTAGATGGTGTTAATGAATCTCCTAAGGATTATAAATATTTCTTCTATGATGGTGGTCTATATAGAATAAATAAATCTACAACATCAACTAAAACTCCTAACAATTGGCCAAAATTTGAGAAGGTTGACGATAAGGACGATCCATTGTTATTCTTCAAGGAATGTACTAAGGATGTAGCAACATTAGGTAGTGTAAATAAACAAAAAAGACTTGATGCAATAAATAAAGTATTACCTTCTCTTAAAGCTAAATCTGCTACATCCGGTGGTTCTGCAGCATTTGGTATGACTGGAGTTTATAATAAACTTCCTGATTTTATTAAAAATGGGGACGTACCTTTTATAGATATGGATACACTTAAGGATACTGTCAAAAGAGCATTTATTATAGCAACGGATTCTGATGCTAATGATCCAGATATGGGATCCGATGAATTCCTAGCATTGAATAATATATTGGTTGCCGTTGGTAATTGTATATCCTATGATCCTGATTCTGAAAAATTTATAAGCTGCCTAAAATGGATACATGATAATGTATTAACTGAGGAGGCTTGTAAAAGAATAATTAATGATAGGTTAATTTCTCCTGAGTCGGGAATACTTAATTCTGTAGTTCTGGTTTATAGAGGAGATGGCATAAATATCTATAATAAGCAGGATATTGGTGACACAGTAGCACCTAAATATAAGGGAACAAGTAGTGTTGCAGATAAGGGTTTACCTGGTATAAACATATTAGCTTCAAAGAGTCCTACTGAATACAGCGCTCCTAAAGCTGCCCTTGTTATAAATTCTAGAATGATATTAAAAAATATATACCCTCTCATAAAAACTACTTGTAAGAGACTGAACGCTCAAAAATTTGATGATGTACCGCAATCCGCTGGATTCAAATGTATAGATGTTAAATAATAAAATTTTAAAATAAATTAAAGGAGGATCTTAAAAATCCTCCTTTTTTTGTGTAATTTTAAAGGGTCGAAATTAAATTAATTTTTACATCTATAATATTTATGATATACGTATTTGAAGGACCTAGAAATTCTGGAAAGAGCTATCTTTCCAAAGCAATGGAGACAAATCTAATTATACCAAGATTTCAATTTGATTTTGGTAGTTACTTTAATATGTTAGAATTGTCGAGTAAGGATAACAGGGAAGCCCACTCATTTTCTATGGGTAAAGAACTTATGATAATGCAAATAGCAAGGGATCTTAAAAGATCTCTTCCTGACTATATACACGATAGAGGGATATTGACAGTTTTAGCTTGGGGTTTATCGGAGAATAGAATAACTGAGGATGATGTTATAAAACAAATTGAATACATTAAGAAACATGATCTTATGTCAGAAATCACCGTTATTTACATAAAGGGTGATAATCCGGATAAATCGGACAGAAACAAGGATCAGTGGGATTATGCAGAATTTGACGATAAAGAGAGATCCGCTTTTAATTTTGTTATTTTTAAATTCGTGGAACTTGGATTCCAAAACATAAAGATATTTGAGAATAAATTTGATGGTGATAGTGTCGAGAGATTAAAAATTTACATAAACGATTAAATAGAAATATATGTGTGGTATAATATTAACTACTGGGGCTAAGACAAATCCCGAAATATTAGATTCTATAAAGCATAGAGGTATAGAGAGTCATACCGAGACCTTCGGTAATGTGACGTTATGCCATCATAGACTACCAATTCAAACTTTGGATGGTGATGATTGGGGTCAGCCGATTAATGTCTCTAAGGATATCTATATGATGTTTAACGGTGAGATATTTAATTATGATCGGAATCTATTTTCTTCCGATACAGAATATCTTTGTAATTTGTTTTCTAAACTCGGTGGGACTTACCTTGAATTCTTTTCCGCAATGTACATTCCGCATATTTGCACATGGGATGGATTCTGGTCAATAGTTTTATACAGCACAGTAACTGGACAAGTTATAGCATTTACTGATCCTCTCGGAAAGAAATGTCTATATAAAAATGAGATTGGTGAGGTTTGCTCAGAGATTAAGGGGCTGTATACAAATAACTCCAGAATAGATGAAAAATTCATAAGTACTGTTAGAAAATTTGGTTATAATACAGATAATAGGACTTCTTACACAAACATAAAAAGATTGTTGCCAAATACAATATATTCCTGGAATATGGAATCCCCTATGTTTGAGCAGACTTATAACGAATACTATAGAATCTGGGATACACCCATACCTGAACTTGTTGGTGAGGATTACGAAACGCATAAGGATTGGCTATGGGACAAGATGTTCGAGAGTGTTAATAATAGACTTGTTTCTAGAAACTATCCAATATCAATATTGGTCTCTGGTGGTCTTGATTCCGCAATAATAGCAGCAATTCTTAAGGAAATTGGTGCTGATGTCAAATGGTTCAGCATAGAGAATGGAGAAACCCCCTTTGTTAATGATTTAGAAGCTCATTTAGGCACTTCTACAAATTTTCTAGAATATGATATGGATCCAGAAAAAAATGCTCTTATATACGCTCAATGGAACGAATCACCAATAGATCTTGGCTCTGTGATTCCACAATATCATTTATTTGAATCCATTAGAAAAAATACAGATTATAGAATAGTTATCAGTGGAGATGGATCTGACGAGCTATTCGGAGGGTACTCTCGCATACACGAGTACGATTCACAGAAATCTGATATATTCCAGGAACTTAGTTTCTATCACCTTCCTAGATTAGATAAAATGTCAATGGCACATACCCTTGAATTAAGATCGCCCTTTTTGAATAATGATATAGTTCGATTTGCTATGCATCTTCCATTGGAATGGAGAACTGACAAAAAAATACTTAAGGACACCTTCGGTCCTATGCTTCCTGATTCTGTTGTTAATAGAAGGAAGGAAGCATTGAAAAATCCAGAGATAAAGGAGGATAAATTGGCCTATAGACAAAAAGCTGTTGATTTATTTCTATCTAAATCATAGTCTTTATTAATCTGAATCTTCTTGGATATATACATAAATAAAAATCTAAGAATGACAAGAATAGTTAAAGATTTTGATTCTTTCTCTAATGAGGAACAAATTCATGAAGACTTTGATGTAATGGGATTACTGGGTAAAACCATTGGATATTTAGGTGATGGTTTTATTGATACGATAAAACAAAAATTCGTCGCTATGCTTATGGAAAAGCTAGGGATAAGAGAAAAATCTATTGCTTCTGAGTTTTTACAACAGGTAGTTTCTAGTATAGATATGAAAGAATGGCCAGGTATACTTAGCGGTGATAATAGAAATATGAAATTCTTCATTCCTAAAATTGCAGAAGCCATACAATTCACATTAGAAAGAAAGGGATTTGAGGGAATTACTGATTCTATTGGTCTTGAACCTAATGGATTGATAGTAAGAACGATAGTAAATACTATACAAGATAAGGCAACAGGAAAAGAAAGAATCGAAAAGTTCCTTTTTGATCTTTTTGGTGAGGAAAACGTTGGAGGTAATCTGATTTCGTCATTGGATAAGAAAGACAAACAACAATTTAGTGATGCTCTTTCTAAGGTAGCCGGTAAAAGAACAGATTATAAACCACAGACTGGTAGAGGATCAGACGGTGGGGAATCTTTCGTTGGTAATATATTAGGCGGATTGCTAGGCGGTAATAACTCTGTAGCATCTGTAGCATAAAATAAAATATAGGAAATGAATCAGAAAGACGTAAGCAAAAGGGATATATTGGACTTTGATAAATTTTTAACAAAAGTTCATGATGACAAATATAAACCATTTGCACCAGCAAACCAAACAAATGGTAATGATGCTAATGGATTATCAAAAATAAAAAGAGAACCTAGATATGATTTCGTTGGGTATGCAGATGCAGTGTTTGGGAACCAGTCTAAAATAGATGTACCTGGATATAGAGTTGATGTTGATGGAAAATCCGGAATGGCTGATGCTGGATCATTTGGTACTGCTTTTAATACAAGCGAATCTGAAAATAATGATAGCTTCATTAAGAAATTATCAGATTTCTAAAATAATACACCATAAAAAAAAGAGAGCAATTTGCTCTCTTTTTTTTTATGTGATAGTTTCTATGAATTTTTCTTTGGCTAATTTGTAGATGTCAGAATTTTCGTCGAAATCCTCGTAGATCTCTATAACGAAAAGTTCAGGAGATACGTTTTTTTCTATTGAAAATTCGTCAAGAATTTCATGGTATATAAATTCATAATTCATAGAATATCTAGAATTTCTAAGAATTATTTTTTTCAATACACATATTTGTTTATTACCGTTCTCCGTTTTTAGAGTAACAGATCCTTGCCAATAGTATGGTATAATTTTATCAGTCACCATATTTCTGATTATCAATATACCAGAATTCGCTGGTTCCTCTTTTTCAGAGTTAAATTTGGATTGTACCTTGAATATCTTTATCTTAGATTCCTCTTCTTTCAACATATCAAGAAATATCTCTGAATATTCGTATAGTGTTTCTAGTGAGGATTCTATTATGGCTATTATTATATCCTTCTTGGATTTTTCTAACTTGTTGAAGTCAAAGTTTTTTACATACTCCTTTTCATCATCGTTTAATTGAGAGATTATTCCAGCTCCTATTGAACTATTTTTTTTAAACTCGTTGAGCGACTTGACTATTTTTGAAACAGACCTTAATATGGGATAGCAATTTTTTGAATTTATGTTTCTACTTATCGATTTCAAGTAATCTAAGAGAACGTATTCTTTGTGCTCTGTGTCTATTGGTTCCTTTATAAACCAAATGGTGCTTAAATTTTTCATCTTTAACTTTTAAAAGTTTGATCTCCTTATATATTTACGTTCTAATTTTTTCTAAATGGATATATACTTTAAAAGAATTTCATAAATGAAAAGAATCAACGAGGGAAGAATTTACGATTATTCCGCTTTTAATGATAGCAAGAAGCCAGCTAATACAAATGACTACACTTTTGGTATCGAATTGGGATACACTGATATAGATATAGTAAATAGACCTGAGGAATATGATGATATTTCCGATGCTAAAATTTTTATAGATTATTCTGTTAATCTGGTTATAAAAAAATCAGGAATTGATAGCATGGATATAACCGTTAATTCAATGGAACTTGATTTCGAGGTTGATGATTATCCTAACGAATCTAAAGAATTTGACATAGATCTAATCCCAGGTAGGACTATAGATTATAACCAAATATTGATTGAAAAGGGTGAGGTACTTATACCTACTTACCCTAAATCTATTTCTATTGATATGAGTAAATCAACGGAAGCTAGAAATTTCAAAATAACTGTGGTCTTCGGATCCTAACTAAAAGTATGAGATTTTTAAAATTTAAAGATTTTATCCTAAATGAGGGTACTTCCCAAATCTACGAGGAAATTCCAGGTGTAAATTCGATATCCGATGATGGGTATGAATTAGAGGCTGAAAGATTTGATGATGGTAACATGGATCCACCTTTCGGAAAAATTTTACTTACAAAGGATTCCCCAAAAAATGTTAGATTATCGTTTCATAACTATATGGGTAAAAAAATGAAGGACCTGTGGATACCCAAGGAACACTGCGAAATAAAGAATACCAGTGATGAATCATGCAAGATTACGATATCCGGTGAAAGTAATTGGTTGAACACAGAGGAAAATAGGGCAAAGCTTGAGGATTTTATAGAGGATCTATACAATAGCAAGATGAGAGACAAACTATATTCCGGTGACATTGTCGACACCATAAGGAATGATATCTATCATATAATGGATATAATAGGGATACCGTGTGAGATATCGGATGTTAAGAAGATGACAGGTGATAATGAATATGAGGTTCTACTTGATAATGGTATTTCTATAGATGTGAATAAAAAATCATCTAAACAGCTTCTTGGTAATTTCAAGATGTACAGAAATAATGGTGAAACCTCGCCTTCAGTGGAGATAAAAAGCAAAGATGGTAAACATAATTTCTATTTTTATAATGAAGATCTACCAAACCTTGAGGATGAATCTGATCTGAGTGACGTTAAAAAAAATCATAGATTATATTTCCTTCTTAAGAAATCATTAGGTGTTGATGATTCTGAGGACAGACAGAATTTCTATGATCACTTTGAGAAAAGATCTTCTGCTTTTAAAAATGAGAATGGCGAAAACTTAAGTCCAGAAATTAAAAAATCTAGAATTGAGGACGGAAAGAAACTAAAGGATCTTAGAAATATTGCAAACACTTTTACTACTGAAGACAAAATAATAAAAATATTTCCAAAAAACTTAGTAAATTAGTCATAAATAACGAAACAAAACTCCATTATATAATCTACAATGTTTATGTAATGGAGTTCTTGTATGGATAAGACTCGAAAAGGAAAAGGAAAAAGAAAATACAAATGGTAAACTTCAATATTACAAATCTTTTTTCGTCAAAAAATAAAAAACCGAAAAGAATGAATTTAGCTGAAATTAAAAGCATCGATGAATTAAAATCTATGTATAGCAACATGGAGTTTCAATGGATTAAAGGTGATGACGTTGGATCTATTGAAAATTATAAAAACGTCTCGTTATCAGGTAGCGACTTTTTTGTTGAATTCGCTAGTGGTAAAAGAATGAATATTAATATTATTGATGAATTTCTTATGTACTATCCAGCTCCACCTAAACAGGATCTAGGTATAAGGGCTGAATTTATCGAGGTATCAAAGCCATCTAGTGTAACCTCTATCATTTATAGTGACTCTACAGTTAAAAATGGTGAAGATGAATCACCGATATATAAACTGTTAAAAAAACAAAAGAAGAATGCTGTTGAAGTTGGTATAAAAATTAAACTCAATCTACCTTCGAAGGAGTTGTATGAGGTTTTATCGACTTCTTTTGATGACGCGGAGAAGGAGATAATAGATTTTGTATTATGTGGAGTTGATATAGATGATATAAAGGCATCTCTCTCTGAATCTATAAGAAAAACGTACTACCTTTCGGATAAGAAAGAAACTGTAAAATCTTCTAGATCCCAGTCAAATAAAAAAGAAAATAATGAATAAAGAAAAAATATTACTAGAAACTCCAAAATTCGACGTTGTCGAGAGGGAAGAAAAACCAGGTATTGTATCGAGGGTTGAAACCGTTATGATATTACCTTTCATAAGTGATGATCAGGGACTTCCTTTGATGATCGGTGTTCTCAAGGAGAAAAATCTTTTTAGGGATGGTGGAAATGCACAAAGCTTAATAACAGGTACCTGTGATGAGGAGGATCCTGATTATTTAGCAACAGCTAAAAGAGAATTATTGGAGGAGTCAGGCTACGATATACAGGATAGCAAAAAATGGTATTTCTTAGGTACAGTTTCTGGTAATAAATTTGTGGATAAGGAGTATCCAGCATTTGCAGTTGATGTTACTGGGATTGAGAAGGGGAAGGCTGAGGGAGATGGATCTGAACAAGAAAAAAATGCAGTATTTCACTTCATACCAGCAAACGATGTAGTTAAGGCCAAGGATATATTTATTCCTGGATTATTTTTAAAATTGTTCAAGTTTGTAGTTGGTATGGATTTATATAACCGAGAAGATTCTGTTTTCGGTGAGGAGAGTGGATTCAAAGACGTTGAAATTTAATTATTTATTCCATGAGTAACAGAAGACAAAGAAGACAGATTTTAAAATCTATGGGTCTATTAAATATATCTAAAAAAGATCCTTTTGACAATAAAGCAAAAATAGAGGAGGGAAAAAATAAACATAGAATTCATTTGCAAAAGGTTAAGAATAACCAATTAAAAAAAGAAAATGTGGAAGATTCTGGTGATAATTTCTTTATGTACAGACAACAGGATTCTGAATATTCCTCATTCCAATCCATGCTGATCAACAAAGATTGGGATACCATAGAATCAAAAGATAATAATGCAGGAAATTAAAGTAAATTTTTATTTATCCAAATATTCTCCGAAGGAAGCCAAAAAAAGATCTACCATCGGTTCTGATTTCTATGTTGTGGATATATCCAAAATAATAAGGGATCTTGGCTATGAACTTGATAATTTAACTAGAGAATCCGAATTTGTAATAAACTACACTATTCGAAAGAAAATACTACAAGGAATATATAGTACAAAGTGTGATGGTATACTTGTGTGCTATAAGAATATAAATCAGGATTTCATAGAGAATCTTGAAAATCTATTAGACGAACACCACGAAGAAATACAGTATGCTATTCACGATCTTTAAAAAAGATTAGTGACATATGATAAATTCTATAATAAATACTGGAACTAGCGCTCCTTCCCTTGAGGAATTAAGAGGTAAGGGAGTAGTAAATGACCTAGTACAGAGATGGAGTAATATAGGTTCGGGTAACGTCTTCAAAGGTCCAACCGCGAGAACTCTTTTTTATGAGGCTGGTAAAAGAAGACCTGGTAAATATGGTCAGTTTTTATTCTACTCTCTAGGTAATCATGAAAATAATTTTATAGATGCCTATTACAGATCTGAAAATAGAGAATACAATAGATCAATATCATCAAGAAAATCTAAAAATCCATCGGCTGGACATCTAGTTAGAGAAACCTTTGCTCTTGAGGCTATATCTGCTAACTGTGACAGCATATTAAATGGATTCACTTCTAACTTCGAGAAAAGTATAATAGGTGGACTTGCAGCACCATATTACTGGAAAGATTTTCTTTTCTGTAAATATTATGCAACCATACCAAACAATTATATGATAACTCTGAGGAGATTTCCTACTCCCACACTTGACAATCTTTCCGTACCGGGAGCGATTAAAAGTAGTGGTTCTTTCAATGTCGAGGGCGCGGGAAGACCTGTCGCTCAAGCCGTGACCTGGTTTGGCGGTAATACTGGTAACAAACTTAATGACATCTTATCATTTAGTGCTGGTATAAAATGGAACACCAAGGAACAGGAGTCTGTCTTGAATCAGCAATCTATGACTCAGGGTTTTATCCAGGACGCATCAAATATATTTGGTGATGTTTTCAGTGGACTTGGTGATACTGATGCAATTAAGAATACTAAAGCAATACTAGAGGCTGTAGCAATAGCATCGGATCCAAATAATACGAGTATAGAAAATACAAAATACATGAAATTCCGGGACATGATGAAGGATCCAGGTATGAAAGGCGCTGGTCTTTTCAGTGAATATATCTGGACCTCTGTTGATGTTGTTAACACTACTCACATTAGAGGTGTGGGATTGCCGTTCACCTGGGGTAATGCTGGTTCTATATCAGTAACGTTTGAGTACGATCTAACATCGGTTGGTGAGGTAAATACTAAAGCTTCGATGCTTGATATAATGGGTAATTTATTAAGTATAGGCACAAATTATGGATCCTTTCTAACTCCAGATTTTAGATATAATGCAAACTTTCCAGCTTTTGGTTTTCCTGGTGGTAATAGAGGTTATGAAATGTTTTTCAAAGAACCTCTTAAATTTTTAACAGAATTTGGTACAAAATTAGCTAATCCAGCTGAGAGTTCAAAATCAGCAGCTTCTGATATGAATAGGGGTAGTTTTGATACGGGTGATATTGATAAAGTCAGAAATTCTATGGAAATGTTAACTAAAAGTGGAGCTAGTCCATCAGCCATAGTTGATTCTTTAAGAAAAGAATTTGGTGATGCTGCTGATAGATTACTACAATTAACTTTAACCCCTACATTATTTGAGAACTATCAGTTTCCTGCGAGTCTTCTAACGGGAGCACCAATAGGAGAATGGCATCTTGTTGTCGGTAATCCTTGCAATCCCATAGCAATGATAGGGAATCTTATATGCGAGGGTGTTAAAATAGATTTCGGCGAAGCATTAGGACCGGATGATTTTCCAACTTCAATCAAGGCTGTTTTCACATTAAAACACGGAAGAGATAGGGAAAGAGGAGAAATAGAAAGCATCTTCAATAGAGGTGACGGTAGACTGTATCAATCTTCTATGCCGACAACATCCAATGCTCAATCCTATGATGCGATTGCAACAGTCGATGGTAAGAATCTTAAAAATGCTGTTAATTCATATTTCAACCAGGAGTCGTATGGAACTTCTGCAAATAACCAGGCATCCCCTGGTGGATAAAAATAAATAATTTAAAATGTCTAGTTTTCTTATAGATACATTATCAAGAAATAAAACGATATTCAATCCAAACCCATCTGAAAATTCTAATGGATTTGGAATATGGAATCTTACTGAATCCTCGGTTAATTATGCAAGTGGGATGAGTCTTGATGATTTCTTTGTTGTTACTGAATATTATCAGATGAGACCTGATATTATTGCTGCTATAAAATATGGTGATCAGGGAATGGTTGGATCTCTCCTAAAGTTTAATAGAATAAGTAATCCATTTTCTATAATGGAAGGAAATGTTCTTTTAATACCAAATTCTAGATCGATTGAAGATTCTTTTTCCACTAGAAAAAAATTAAGTCAAGCACAAGCTCTTTCTAGTAACAACACAAACACTAACACCAACACACAATTTAAGAAAAATCAGGAAAGTAAGAAATTTAAGGTTAGCGATTCTAGAAGAAAATTTCTTGAACAAAAAATTAAGAACCAACCTAATATCGTTCTTCCTCCCAACGTACTTCAACCAGAAGATAAAACAATATTGAAGGAGAACGGATATCTTATATTTGCTCCTAGTGCAGGTGGTGGAGGATTTAATAAACCTACCAATTAAGGATGACAGCGAATGATATAAAAATAAATTCAATAGCACTCAATAATATCAAACTTGATGAATTAATTAAGGTTGATAATGCGGAGGGTTCTAATGATGAAAACGTACAAAGAGAAACCAATGCATCCGAGGAGAAATCTACTGGTCTTATTTCCCCGTATGTCTCCATAAACGGATATAATGTTTCCAGATTTATGAGTAATTTTAGTTTGGATCTTTCTGGGTTTATTCCTGTTATCAGGTTTACCTTTGCTGCTGCTGATACTATATTTATGTCAGTGAATTATCCAAAGGATGGTGATATAGTTTCTGTTTATATAAGATCTGCGGATAATTACTATAAGCCATTTAGAATGGATTTTCTTATTCTCAGTGTTGTAGGTGATGTATCAAGTTACTATTCTAAGGAGGGATCTGATCCTGAGGGTGAATATTTTAAGTTTACCGTTATAGCGGAATGCTATATACCCGGATTGTATAAACAAAGAATAAAGGCATTTTCAAGTATGACTTCGGTTGATACATTGTTAGAAGTTTCGCAGGACATCAATTTGGGCTTTTCTACGAACGATAATTCAACAAACGATCTAATGTCTTGGATATGTCCAAACTATTCGTATTATGACTTTATACAGGAGATTTCGTTGAGAGCATATAAAGACGACGAGACAAGCTTTTATGATTGTTGGATAGATTCATACTACAATCTTAATTTTGTAAATTTGGGTAGTCAGTTTGCATTTGAAGGACAATCTAAGGAGGTTGGATATTTTGTTCCTGGCTATACACCAAAAAGTCCCAAGGTTGATACTATTCCTGGAACATCTACTCCAGAAACAACATCAGTTCCGCTGGTTCTAACTAATTTTGCTGGATCTCAAGTAACTCCTTTCTTCATAAATGGTTATACATTAACTTCTAGAGCAGGTAACAATTCTAATCAAATGGGTTACATAACTAATATAGGATTTTATGATGATGTGGATAATCCAGAAAATCCTTCTGAAAAGTACGTCAAATATGATATTGAATCTATAACAACAGATAATGTATCGACTGGGACGATGCTACAGAAGGGTAGAGTTAGAAGTGATGAGTATAAGGATGAAACAAGAACCGAATGGCTTGGTGTACTTAATAGATTCTCGGACGGATCTGGGGTTCACCAGAATTATCTGCATGCCAAATATCAGAATCTTATAAATATTAATGATGTAACTAAATTAACATTGGAGGTTGAGTTATCAACATATTATCCTGGAATAATAAGAGGTCAGGTTATACCTGTTGCAATATACATCAGTAAAGGTGGAAATCGTCAGCAAAATGCTGGACAATCACCAAATAATAAAGCAAATACAGATTTGCAACCAACCCTTGATTCATTCCTTTCCGGAAACTATGTAGTTATGGGTATGGATGTTTATTGGACTCGTACGGGTGGAATGAGAGAAAAACTTATATTATCTAAAAGAACATGGCAGGCTAATTCTTCTGGTGCAGCACCTAAGGCTTTCCCCAATAGCATAATAAAAAAATAAAATAACAGAATGTCATTAGGAGCAACAGACAAACAAAGAAGTTTATTTCTAAAAGGATTTAAGCTTTCCAAACAGGGTCAATACGAGGATCCAACATATCTTGGATTTAAAATCGTTATAGATTTTGGTACACTTCCTATCAACCCGGAGGATGGATTACCACCAAGTCCACTTTTCAGAGACACCAATTATGAAATAGGTGCTGGAAATGACTTTTTCGCGAGCAATCCTTTTGGACAACCCCAGTATGAGTTCAGAACTCAAAGAGCAGTTAGTTATTATAGTGCTTCTAGTTATTTGGAGGAGAGAGAATTTGATTTTCCATACGGTAAGAAAAGAGCAGATATGCTTAGACAATTTAGAATTACTTTCAATGATTTACTAACAAATTCACCCTGGTTTATTCAATCTATAGGTGGACTGGATGATCTTATGAAGGTACCAAGAGGTGGATATCAAACACAAACGGAAGCAAGTTCAACTTTCAGTTCACAGAGAACCGCTGGGAAGACATTAACGTTTAATACCCTTGAATCCATGAACCTTAGGGTTACCGCTCTTGCGGATCTTTATAATCAAGCAACATTTGACTATGATTACATGAGAGAATTAGTTCCTAGAAATCTTAGAAAATTTACGATGTACATATTCGTTTCTGAGATAAGAAACTTTTTTAAGACCTCTAGACTTATTGGATCGTCCGCAGCTTTAACCGCTATTGATGATCTTTCTTCTCTTTTGGGCTCCGGAAATAATCCTGGGAGTAGCATAGCTGCTGCTACTAATGTTGCAGACCAACAAAATGGTAATTTTAGTAATGGAAGTTCGAGTAGCATTAATCCAGCAAGTTCTTTTAATTCTTTTGTCGGTAATATATTTAATCAGGCTGGACTTGATAATGATTTCTCACTTCTAAAAAATCAGCAGGATCAGTCAGGAATAAAACCTATGCTTGTTTTTGAATGTAAAAATTGCGAATTTGATTTTACGGAAAGTACTCCTATACAAAGTGAACTTTATGCAGGTACTGCTTCGGGAAGTGCAACTCCAGAGTCACAAAAATTCAAGATACATGTAGGTAGGGTTAGAATGAGAAACCAATACCCAAATATAAGATTGGACGGAAAACCTTTAATCCTTGGTGATAGTTGGGATGCTGCTAGATCGTCGGTTCAGGCAAATCCAGCGGATAATAGCAACGACATACTAAGTTTAGGTGGTGAGTTACTAACAAATTTCGTTAGTAATTCACTAAATGACCTTATAAATGAGGGGGTTGCAAATTTTGCAAAGAATCTTCAGGGTCTAGATAAAGCAGTTCTTGGTAACGCATACAGCTTCAATCCAAGTGAGCTTTTATCTAACCTATCTTTTAATACTGCACAAGATTTTCTGTCACAACTAGGCGGTGCAAATATAGGAATAACGAAAACTGAGTTACCAAATCCGCAATCTATGGGTCTCGGTGGTCCACCAAATAGGGTTTATAATGCACCTTCTGGTGATGCTTATCCAACATCTCCTGGTGGTGACCTTGGTTTGCCACAGAGAATTTATAATGCACCTTCTGGTGATGCTTATCCAACATCTCCTGGTGGTGACCTTGGTTTACCAAATAGAATTTATAATGCACCCTCTGGTGATGCTTATCCAACCTCGCCAGGTCCGGATCTTGGAGTTCCTAATAGAATTTATCCAGCACCAGGTGGTGACGAATACCCAACTTCTCCTGGGCCAGATTTAGGAGTTCCTAATAGAATTTATCCAGCACCAGGTGGTGACGAATACCCAACT
>Ga0075163_10000206_pt1 | contig 70364 bp, 64 predicted proteins | sample JI1023141ADNA_FD_71478 | JGI IMG/M metagenome (GOLD analysis project Ga0075163, IMG submission 71478) | Wastewater effluent complex algal communities from Wisconsin, to seasonally profile nutrient transformation and Carbon sequestration -... | ecosystem: Engineered > WWTP > Effluent > Algae... | reverse complement strand
TCACACGCCGAGCCGCCTCGCCGCGATGTGCTCGGCGCATCACCAGGCCGCGCACGACGGCCGACTCAAGGTCGACCTCGACAAGCGCGGCCGGCTGCGGGTCGCGCACGCCGACGGCCGCCCGTACGGCAGCCAGCCGCCGCCCCGCGTCGTCGCGCCTGGCGAACCGCCGACCACGCCGAGCGCCCCGGCCGCCGCCGCGCCGCCGCCTGCCGGCGTCGCGCATGACGCCGCGCCTCGGCCCCGGCCCGCGTCGCGGCCGGCGAAGCCGCGACCGCGCGTCGCGTCCCACGTGGGACGTCGGAAAGCGAAGGCCACGCTGGGCGCCGCGTCCCACGTGGGACGTCGGAACGCGAAGTCCTCGCTGGGCGCCGCGTCCCACGTCGGCCGTCGAAGGGCCAAGGCCACGCCGGGCGCCGCGTCCCACGTGGGACGTCGGAAGGCCAAGGCCACTCCGGGCGCCGCGTCCCGCGTGAAGCGTCGGAAGGCCAAGGCCATGCCGAACGCCACGTCCCACGTGGGACGTCGGCAGCGTCCAAGGCCCCCGCGCAGGCGGTCGACCGACGAGGCCTGACCTCCGGGCGAAGCCGTGGATGCCGCGACCCGGCGCACCGGCTTGCGGCGCGCGAGGGGCGCTGCTAGTGACGAGCAATGGCTCGCCCTGCAGCTGAGTCGGCGGCGCCAGCGCCGGCGCCGCCCGGACGTCTGGCGCGGCTGATCAAGAAGATCTGGTGGCTGCACAGCATGGTCGCGCTGTCGTTCGGCGTCGGCGTGATGCTGTTCGCGCGGCACGGGCTCGCGTACGCCGACAAGATCCTGATGGTGCTGTGCCTGTCGTGGCTCCTGATGTTCGGGGCGCTGCGCTTCATCGTGGGGCCCGCCAACCGCGCCGCCGATGAAAAGCTGATCAAGAAGGGGGTCCGTCTCGGGACCAACTACATCATCAAGCAGCTCTACCAGCAGATGTTCTTCTTCCTGGTGCCGCTGTACGGCGCGAGCGCGACCTGGTCGTTGAGCTCGTGGAACTGGTGGATGGCGCCGGTGCTGCTGGTGTGCGCGGTGGTCTCGACGATGGATCTGGTGTTCGACAACGTCATCATGGAGCGCCGCTGGCTTGCGTCGATGATGTACGGCCTGGCGATGTTCGGTGTGCTCAACGTCGTCTTGCCGCTGGTGTTCGGCGTCACCCACGCAGATGGCCTTCTGGTCGCCGGCGTGGCGACGCCGCCGGCGGTCGCGCTGCTGACGTTCTCGGTGCGCGCCGTGCTCTCCGTGCGCGGCGTGGTGGCAACGGTGGCGGCGACCGGCGCGCTGTTCGCGGCGGTCACCTACGGGCGGCGCGCGATTCCCCCGGCGCCGCTGGCGATGCCCGAGACCGCGGTTGGTCACGGCACCCGCGGGAGCTACGAGTGCCTCCCTCCCTCCAAGCATGTGGTCCGGTCGACGCAGCTCGATGGGCTGCGCTGTGGCTCGTTGCTGGTCGAGCCCGGTGGCCTCAAGGAGGACGTCGTCCACGTCTGGCGCCACCGCAACCTCGCGGTGCGCGTCGTGCCGGTGCGGATGGAGTGTGACGGCGAGGGCGTCGTGTTCGTCAGCGAGTTGCCGCCGGAGCGCCTGCCCCCCGATCCGCGTGGCGCCTGGAGCTGCGTGACCGAGACGGAGGGCGGCCAGCTGGTCGGTAGCCGGCGCTTCACCATCGTCGGCGCGGATGGCACCCAGCGAGAGATACCGACGGCTGCACCGAGCGATGCGGGGGTAAGCGACGCTGGGGCGAGCAGTCCGGGGCGCGCCCGCGACGCTGGCGCGGCGATCGATGCCACGTCGGTCGATGCGACGGCGACCGCGGTCCCTCCTGCGACTAATCCGAGCGCTCCGCCCGCGCCGGCCCCGGCGCCGACGTCGGCCCCCGGGGCAGGCTCGGCCCCGCCGGCGCCCTGATAGCCGGCGCTCGCTACAGCGCCGCGCCCTGCTCGATCCACTGCAGGATGACGATGTAGTCGGGGTCGCTCACGTCCAGGAACGTGGCGTTGGGGTGGTTGGGGGGATCCTCGTAGAGCGGCTTGGTCAGCAGCATCGAGGTCGCGGGCGTCGCCAGCACGACGACGCCGGGGCGCGCGCGGATGGCGTCGTAGGTCGCCTGGATGGGGCCATCGAAGGGCAGCACGGCGGCGACGCCGCCGGTGGTGTGGCAGTTGGCGCAGGCGAGGCCGCCGTTCGCGGCGGTCTGCAGGCGCGGATAGACGTCCAGGGTGAACGTGCGGGCGCCGGTGCCCGGTCCCGTGCCGCCGTCGCCGCCGCTGCGCACGAGGCTGGCGCCGTCGGCGATGGTGTCGACCCGTGCGGTGTCGGTCATCGGCGCGCCGCCGCCGGCGGTGTACGTCACCGACAGGGTGTACTGGCCGGGCGGCACATCGAGGAAGCCGACCCGCGAGCGGCCGCCCACGTCAGTGGTGACGGCCAAGGTCGCGTTGCTCACCAGGTCACCGTTGGGCCCGAACACGTACGGGCCGAGGCCGACCGGCGCGCTGGTCGCGTCGAGCAGCTTGATGTCGGCGATCGGCACGTCTATTAGCGGGGTGCCGTTGCGCCGCAGCAGGTCGGCGAACACCACGGCCTTGCCGGCGGCCAGCGGCAGGCCCAGCGTCGTGTACTGGCGGCGCGCGTCGCTCACCGACACGACGGCCTGATCGGCGGTCACGGGCATCGCCTCGACGCGCACGGGCAGGCCGCGCGTCGCCCGGTAGTTGGTGCGGCTGGCCGAGAGGTAGAAGACGCTGCCAGGCGGCACCGTGGTGAATGCGAAGTCGCCCGCGCTGTCGGTGGTGGCGTTGAGCTGCGGCTCCATGCCATCGCTCTCGACCGCGACGGTCGCCAGCGCGGCGCCGGTGAAGTAGTCCTTGGCCTTGCCGCTGACGCGCACGGCGGGGGTGGGCGCGGCGTCGACGTCGCCGCCGGCGTCGGGCCCGGTGCCGCTGTCGAGACCGGCGGGCGGCGGTTCACCCACGCAGGCGGCCAGCGCGATCGTGAGCAGGGGGCACAAGCGAGAGGCGAAGCGGCGCATACGGCGGGTCGGGTACAAGCGCCGTGCCACGACCAGGGGCCCGGAATGATGTCGACCGGCGTCGGCACCCCTGGGGGGCTTACCCCCACCGACCGAGAGTGGCGGCACCATGAACGGCGTACAAACTGCGCGCGCCGCTACGATCCCGGCGGATGCCACCCGCGCTTGTCTCGCCGGGCGCCGGGCCGTATGGTCCGCGCCCATCCGGCCCCCCCGGCACGGCAAGGAGATCGCGATGCTCCCCGAGACCCTGCGTGAGGCGCTGACGTTCGACGACGTGCTCCTGGCTCCCGCCTACAGCGAGGTGCTGCCCAAGGACGTCGATGTGTCGACGCGGCTGACCGCCAAGATCGCCCTGCGCATGCCCCTGGTGAGCTCGGCGATGGACACCGTGACCGAGGCCGCGACGGCCATCCGCATGGCGCGCGAGGGCGGGATCGGGTTCTTGCACAAGAACATGACCATCGAGCAGCAGGCGCGCGAGGTCACCAAGGTCAAGAAGGCGGAGAGCGGCATCGTCGTCGACCCCGTGACGATCGGCCCGGACCGGCGGCTCGAGGACGCGCTGGCGTTGATGCGCCACTACCACATCAGCGGCCTGCCGGTCGTCGACGCCGACAAGCGCCCGCTCGGCATCCTGACCAACCGCGACGTGCGGTTCGAGCGCAACCTGACCCAGCGCGTCGCCGACGTGATGACCAAGAAGCTCATCACGGTGGGGGACAACGTCGGGCTCGAGGCGGCCAAGGAGCTGCTGCACAAGAACCGCATCGAGAAGCTGCTGGTGGTCGACGAGGACGGCCGCCTCAAGGGCCTGATCACGATCAAGGACATCGAGCAGGCCGAGGCTCACCCGTTCGCGGCCAAGGACGAGCTGGGCCGGCTGCGCTGCGGAGCGGCGGTCGGCGTCGGCGGCGATCGCGAGGCACGGATCGACGCGCTGATCGCGGCGGGCTGCGACGTCATCTGCGTCGACACCGCCCACGGCCACTCGGCCGGGGTGATCGAGGCGGTGCGCGCGACGCGCAAGAACTTCCCGAAGCTGCAGCTGGTGGCCGGCAACGTCGCCACCGGCGCCGCGACGATGGCGCTGATCGAGGCCGGCGTCGACGCGGTCAAGGTCGGCGTCGGGCCCGGCTCGATCTGCACGACCCGGATCGTGGCGGGCGTCGGCGTGCCGCAGCTGACGGCGATCGCCGATGCGGTGGCCGCGGCGAACGCGGCGGGCGGGGTGCCGATCATCGCCGACGGCGGCATCAAGTTCTCGGGCGACGTCGCCAAGGCCATCGCGGCCGGCGCGTCGACGGTGATGATCGGCTCGCTGTTCGCCGGCACCGACGAGGCCCCCGGCGAGATCATCCTGTACCAGGGCCGCAGCTACAAGTCGTACCGGGGCATGGGCTCGATCGGCGCGATGCGCGACGGCTCGAAGGACCGCTACTTCCAGGACGACGTCGAGGCCTCGGCCCCGCAGAAGCTGGTGCCCGAGGGCATCGAGGGCCGGGTGCCGTACAAGGGCCCGCTGCGCGAGTCGATCTACCAGCTAGTCGGCGGGCTGCGCTCGGCGATGGGCTACGTCGGCTGCGCGTCGATCGACGCGATGCGCGCGGACGCTCAGTTCGTTCGCATCACCTCGCAGGGCCTCCGCGAGTCCCACGTCCACGACGTGATCATCACCAAGGAAGCTCCCAACTACCGCGTCGAGTAAGCGAAAGCAGGCGTCCGTGGCCCACCAGCTCGTCCTCATTCTCGACTTCGGCTCGCAGTACACCCAGCTGATCGCGCGCCGCATCCGCGAGCACGCGGTCTACTGCGAGGTCCACCCTCACTCGCTGTCGCTCGAGCGCATGCGGGCGATGGCGCCGGCGGCGGTCGTGCTGTCGGGCGGGCCGTCGTCGTGCTACGCGCCGGGCGCGCCGCAGGTCGACGCCGGCGTCTACGACCTCGGCGTGCCGGTGCTCGGCATCTGCTACGGCGCGCAGATCACCGCGCGCATGCTCGGCGGTGACGTCAAGCCGTCGGACAAGCGCGAGTACGGCCGCGCGGTCGTGCGCGTCAAGCAGGGCGGGGCGGGCGTGCTGCGCACGATCGCCAGCGGCGACGAGCTGGCGGTGTGGATGTCGCACGGCGACTCGGTCGACGCGTTGCCGGCCGGCTTCGTCCACCTGGCCGAGAGCGATAACTGCACGTTCGCGGCGTTCGCCGACCCGGCGCGCAAGATCCACTGCGTGCAGTTCCACCCCGAGGTGGTGCACACGCCGCGCGGCGCGGAGATCCTGGCCGGCTTCCTGTTCGGCGTGGCTGGGCTCGCCGGCGATTGGTCGATGGCGTCGTTCGCCGACGAGGCGGTGGCGCGGATCCGCGCCCAGGTGGGTCCCGAGGGCCGGGTGATCTGCGGCCTGTCGGGCGGCGTCGACTCGTCGGTCGCCGCGGCGCTGATCCACAAGGCGATCGGCGACCGGCTGACCTGCATCTTCGTCGACAACGGCCTGTTGCGGCGGGGCGAGCGCGAGCAGGTGGCGGCGATCTTCAACGATCACTTCCACGTCGACCTGCGGGTCGTCGACGCGACCGAGCGCTTCCTCGGCGCGCTGGCCGGCGTCACCGACCCCGAGCGGAAGCGCAAGATCATCGGCCACGAGTTCATCAACGTCTTCGACGACGAGGCCAAGACGATCGCCAACGCGCGGTTCCTGGCCCAGGGCACGCTCTACCCCGACGTGATCGAGAGCGTCTCGGTGCGCGGCCCGGCGGCGGTGATCAAGAGCCACCACAACGTCGGCGGCCTGCCCGAGCGCATGAACCTGGCGCTGGTCGAGCCGCTGCGCGAGCTGTTCAAGGACGAGGTGCGCCTGCTCGGCACCGAGCTGGGGCTGCCGCGGCGGATGATCAGCCGGCAGCCGTTCCCCGGCCCCGGGCTGGCGGTGCGCTGCCTGGGCGACCTGACCCGGCCGCGCCTCGACACGCTGCGCGGCGCCGACGCGATCGTCGAGGAGGAGATCCGCGCCGCCGGGCTGTACGAGGCGATCTGGCAGGCGTTCGCGGTGCTGTTGCCGGTGCGCTCGGTGGGCGTGATGGGCGACGACCGCACCTACGACGAGGCGATCGCGATCCGCGCGGTGACCTCGCTCGACGGCATGACCGCCGACTGGGTGCCGCTGCCGCACGACCTCCTGGCGCGGATGTCGAGCCGCATCATCAACGAGGTGCGCGGCGTCAATCGGGTGGTCTACGACATCACGTCGAAGCCGCCGGGGACGATCGAGTGGGAGTAGCGGCGCGCGGGCTGGTGTTGCTGGCGCTGCTGGCGACGCCGGCCGCGGCGACGCCGCTGGTGGTGACGCTCGTGCCGAACGTGACCCTCGACTGGTCGCGCGGCGCGCTGGTGGCGACCGGCGTCGGGCCGGCCGATCGCAACGCGCCGTCGCCGACGGTGGCCCGGGTCGGCGCGGCCCGGGCGGCGGAGCAGGCGGCGCGCGCGGCGCTCGCGGCGGCGTTGGCCCAGGTGCCGACGAGCGGCGCCGGCTTCGACCCCCGCGCGCCCGCGATCGCGCGCGAGCTGGCGCTGGCGCCAGTGGTGGCGGTGACCCGCGGCACCGACGGCTCGGCCAAGGTGACGGTCGCGCTCGGGCTCGAGGCGTTGCGGCAGGCCCGCTCGGGGCCGCGGCCGGTGGCCGGCGACGACGGGCCGCTGGTGGTCACCTACGTCGACGCGCGCCGGCTGGCGGTGACGCCGACGGTGGGGCTGCCGGTGATCCACGCTGGCGTCCGCTGGACCGGCCCGACGCGCTTCGTCGCGGCGGTGCCGGCCGGCGTCGCGCCGATGATCGCGACGGCGGTCAGCGCCGATGGCCTGGCGGTGCCGGCGTCGGTCGCCGGTAGCGCGGCCGTCGTCGTGGTGGTACCACCGGAGCCGTGATCAGCTCGCTCCGGATCGGGCCGCCCACGCGCGGCGGCGTCGCGGCGGTCGCGGTGCTCGCGCTGATCGGCGCGGCCCACGCCGACGTCGTCACCTACGCCAGCCACGGCAGCGCCGCGACCACGGACGGTGACGCGCGGACCCGCGCGCTCGACGCGGCCTTCGCCAGCGCGGTGACCGAGGCCGTGGCCGATCTGGCCGGCAAGAACGCGCGGACCCAGGCCGCCGCGGTCGATCGCGAGATCGTCCGCCGCGCCCGCCGCTACGTCGCGTCGTTCGCGGTGACCACCGAGCGCCCCGGCGCCGATCGCGTCGAGGTGGACGTCGACGTGCGGATCGATCGCGACAAGGTGCGCGCCCGCCTGCTCGAGCTGGGCGTCGTGCTGATCGACGCGCCGCCGGTGGAGCCGAGCCTGCCCGCGGTGCAGCCGCGCGCGGCGACCGTGCTGTACCGGGTCACCGGCGTCGCCGGGGTGCAGGCCAGCTTCGGCGTGGCCGCGACCGCCGACCTGCCCGGCGTCGACGCGCTGACCGCGGCGGTCGCGCAGCGGGGCTACCGGGCCGTGGCGGCGTCGGCGGCCGGGCCGGCGCCCGACGCCGACGGCGAGCTGCCGGTCGACGACGACAGCGCCCGCGCGCTGGCCGCCGACGTGCAGGCCGACGCGGCGCTGGTGGTCGGCGTGGCGGTCGGCGCGCCCGGCGCGGTGCGCGGCACGCCGCTGACCGCGGTGCCGGTGCGGGCGTGGCTGCGGCTGGTCGAGGTCCGCGGCGGCGGGGCCCCGACGGCCGCCGCGATCGCCACCGCGGCGTGGGGCAACGACGGGTCGCTGGCGCTGGCCGCGGCGACCAAGGCCAGCCGCGCGCTGGTCACCCGCGCTTTCGGTGCGGCGCCGGCGCCGGTCGATGCCGCGGCCGCGCCACCGCTGGTCGCCGCGCGCGGCGTCACCGTGCGGGTGGTCGGGCCCGGCGCGTGGCAGGCCGCGGCGCTGGTGCGCGCCGATCTGGCGGCGGCGCCCGGGGCGAGCGCGGTCGGCGTGGCCGGGGTCGGCGCCGACGTCGTGGCGCTCGCCGTCGACGGCCTCGCCGTCGACAAGGCCGCGAGCATCGCCAAGGCGACGCCCGGCTTCAGCGCCAAGACCAAGGTCATCGACGGCGTGGTCGTGGTCCAGATCAAGGCGATCGGGGCCCCGTGAGGGCCGCGGTGCTGGCGCTGGCGCTCGCCGCGTGTCGCCCGGCGGGCGGCGCCGCGACGCCGGGCCGGGTCGACGCCGACGACGCGATCGTCTACGTCGACGCGGTGGCCGACGCGGCGGTGTGGATCGACGGCGTCTACGTCGGCGCGATCGCCGACGTCGCGCGCGGGCTGGCGCTCGAGCCCGGGCGCCACCGGCTCGAGCTGCACCACGACGCGTACTTCAGCCACTACCAGGTCCTCGACCTCGCCCCGGCCCAGCGGCTGCGCCTGCCGATCGCGCTCGCGCCGATCCTCCCGTAGCCGGACGGGCGCGGGCGCCACGCGGGCCGCCGCGGCCGGGTTGCGCTACTGTGCGCGGGTGGCGCCGAAGCAGAGACCCCCGACCCGCACGCTCACCACCGATCCGCTGATCGTCAGCCTGGTGCGGTGGATGCTCATCCTGGTGTTCGTGGTGATCGGCTGGCGGGTGGTGTCCGAGCTGGCCACGATCCTCGCGCCGATCCTCGCGGCGCTCGGCATCGCGTACCTGCTCGACCCGGTGCTCGAGAAGCTGGTCGCGCGTGGCATGTCGCGCGCGCTCGGCGCGACGATCTTGTTGTTCGGGTTCCTGGGCACGGTGGTGGGCGTGCTGATCATCCTCATCCCGCAGGCGATCGAGCAGATCCGGGCGTTCGGCGCCGACGTGCCGCGCATGGTCGAGAACCTGAGCGCCTGGCTGAAGACGCGCTTCGACTTCGACCTGCAGTCGCACCTCAACGCCGAGGAGCTCCAGGCCCTGCTGGGCGACGCCGCCGGGCCGCTCGAGCACATCGCCAAGGTGGCGCTGGGGGGCGCGTTCGCGGTGCTGGCGGTGCTCGCCGAGTTCCTGCTGGTGCCGGTGTTCGCGTACTACTTCCTGCTCGACTGGCCGCACATCGCCGGCCGCGTCATCAAGATCGTGCCGCCGCGGCGGCGGGCGCGGGTCAAGGACATCCTCGGCGAGATCGACGGGGTGGTGTCGGGCTGGGTCCGTGGCCAGGCGATCGTCACGACCATCCTGGCGATCCTCTACGCGGTGGCGTTCTGGATCATCGGCGTGCCGCTGGCGATCCCGATCGGCCTGCTGGTCGGCGCGCTGACGATCATCCCCTTCGTCGGCACGTTCGTCGGCGCCGGCATCACGATGCTGGTGCTGTTGCTCGACTGGCCGGGCGGCGGCACGGTCGGCGCGGTGGCCGGCACGTTCCTCGTGCTGCACCTGCTCGAGGCGGCGGTGCTCACGCCCAAGATCGTCGGCCACAAGGTCGGGCTTTCGGAGTCGGCCGCGTTGTTCGCGGTGGTCGCTGGCGGCAAGCTGCTCGGCTTCGTCGGCATCCTGCTCGCGGTGCCGATCGCGGCGACGGTCGCGGTGCTGTTGCGCCACGCGGTGCGCTACTACGAGACCACCGAGTTCTTCGGCGATGAGGCCGACGCGATCGTCCCGGTCACGCCGGCGATGCAGCTGATGATGATGGGGGAGGCGTCCGCCGAGTCGCGGGCGGCGGCGGCCGCCGCGGCGGTGGCGGCGGAGGAGTCCAAGGACGGCCCGTGATCAAGTAGATCCGCTAGACTGACGACTCGTCCGCAATAATGGAACTCGCCGCTAGACGGTGCGCGCGCCGCGGTGGGTCATGTAACGTCTCCCGCGCATCGAGCTGGGTTGACAGCTCCAGCGCCGTCGCAGTGGCGTCGCTGCGCTTTCGAAACTCTAGGAGTGAATGTCCCATGAAGAACATCCTGCGTAGTGGCGCTGTCCTCGCTCTGGTCCTCGGTCTCACCGGTTGCGGTGGCAAGGCCGGCGAGGCGATCGGCGAGATGAAGAAGCTCAAGGACGAGATGTGCGCCTGCAAGGACAAGGCGTGCGCCGACAAGGTCGCCGAGAAGTTCGCCAAGATGGGCGAGAAGCACAAGGACACCAAGGCGACCGAGTCCCAGATCAAGGAAGCCGGCAAGATCGCCGAGGAGTACGGCAAGTGCATGATGAAGGCGATGGGCGCCGGTGACGCCCCCGCTGGCGGTGGCGAGGCTCCGGCCGCGCCGGCCCAGTGATCGCGCATCACATGGACCGCGCCACGCGCTGACGGATGTGTCGGCCGTGACGACTCGATGGGGAGCCTTGCCGGCTCCCCGTCGGCGTTTTCGGGCGCCGCCGCGTATACTGGCGCCGCATGCGTCGCAGCTCCGTCGTGTTCGCCGCGGTCGTCGCCGTCAGCGCCGTCGCCGCATGTAAGAAGACCGCCAAGTCGCCGGCTGCGCAGGACGCGGGCGCGACTGGCAGCGGCGCCACGCCGATCACGCCCGAGGTGGTGCTGGCCAAGCTCGAGGGCTTCCGCGACGCGGCGTGTGCCTGCATGGCCCCGGCGTGCGTGAAGGACGTCGAGATCGAGATGCGCGACTGGCTGCTCAAGGAGGGCCCGGCGATGCAGTCGCTCCAGAGCACCGCCGCGCAGAACGACGCCGCCAACAAGGCCAGCGCCGCCATGGCCGCCTGCGTCGACCGCATCCTCCACCCACGCTGACCGCCCCTGGTTCACGCCGCGCGCGACCGACCCGCCGACCGCCTCGCACCCTCTGGTTCACGCCGCGCGCGCGACCGCCTCGCACCCTCTGGTTCACGCCGCGCGACCCGCCCGACCGCTCGCCCCACCAGCCACGCCACGTGGACACACGTCGTGGTGGGGAGGCTCGGCGGGGGCATGACCCCGCCGAGGGGAGGCGCGGCGACGCGCCTCCCTGTAACTCAGTGCGCCGGCGGCGCGATCGTCGCGGCGGGCAGCGCGTTGGGATCGAGCGGCGGCGTCTCCCAGTTCTGGGTGACGTTCTTCATCTGCTTGTAGACGAGCAGGCCGTCGGTGTTGTTCTCGCCGTGCGGCGACGACGTCATCCAGCTGCCGGTGACGACCACCTGATCGCCGACCTTGTACGGCGGCACGGCCGGCCAGGCCTCGATGGCCTCCTTGGGCAGGTTCTTCTTCTCAGCGGCGGTCGGCAGGCGCGGGACCTCGACGATCCACGCAGCGCGCTCGACCGGCGTGTCGGCGGTGTCGCCGAGGTAGAACGCCGGGCGACGGCACAGCGTGGGGTCTTCCTCGATCCGCTTCTTCACCGCGGCGTCGTCCTCGCTCGGCTGGCGGATCGCGGTGGCGCAGTCGTAGGCCCAGACCACGAAGCCCGAGACCGAGATCTCCTGCTTGAGGTACTTCTGGCCCTGGACCCGCAGCTCCTTGATCGTGTGCGAGCCGTCGGGGTTGGGCTTGGGCACCTCGAACGCCGGCACCGCCGGCACCGTCACCTTGATCGCACCTTGTTGCACTTCGGCCTTGGCACCTTCGAGCTGGTTGTTGTTGCATCCGCCAGCGGTGAAGACCAAGGTGCCTGCGATCAAGGCGGCCCCGATCGAGGCCGTGCGCGCGCGCGAGTTCGCCATGGCGGCGTCATAACATGAGCCCTTACCCCCCTCAAGCGAGGCAGGCCGCCGTCATCGTCGCCGCGCTCGCGCTGGTGGCCTGCGATGGCACGCCGGCCCGCGTCAAGCCGTGGCGCCACGCCCCGGATCCGCTGGCGCTGGCCGAGCAGGCGCCGCGATCGCCGGCCCTGGCCAAGGACGACGACGACCTCGGCCTGCGGCAACGCCGCGACCACACGCTGCGCATCCACGTCGACGCGCAGCCGCGCACGCTGCACCCGCTGCTGGCGCCGTCGGTGTGGAGCCGGCGCATCCTGATCGGGCCGGTGTTCCAGACGCTGGTGCGCTACGCGCCGCCGGCGACCGGCGTCGGCACCGGCCCCGGCGCGTACCTGCCGGGGCTGGCGCGGTCGTGGCGCATCGAGCTCGGCGGCACCCAGCTGATCCTCGAGCTCGACCCCGACGCGCGCTGGCAGGACGGGCGCCCGGTCACCTCGGTCGACGTGCAGTTCACGCTCGACACCGCGCGCGACCCCGGCCGCCACCTCGATCACCTGCGCGGCGGCATGGCCAACGTGATCTCGGTCGAGCTGGTCAACCCGCGCATCGTGCGGGTCCGGCTGTCGCATCCCGACGGCTGGTTCCTGCGCAGCCTCGCCGAGCTGCCGATCGTGCCGTACCAGATCTTCGGCAACGACCTCGCCGGCGGCGCGCTGATCGGCTCGGGACCGTACCGCGTCGTCGACACCAAGGACGGCGTCGTCCACCTGAGCCGGTGGGACGGCTACAAGGGCGCGCGCCCGGCGATCCCCGACATCGAGTACGCGTACCAGCCCGACGCGGCGCAGGCCCTGATGGCGGCCAAGCGCGGCGAGTTCGACGTGATCCCGTCGCTGGTGCCCGAGCACTGGCCGGGGCAGGCCTCGGCGCCGGGCCTGGCGGCGAGCTTCGCGCCGCTCGAGCTGGCGCCGCCGCGGTTCCGCTACGCGCTGTTCGGCGCGATGACGCCGCCGACGGACGATCCGCGGGTGCGCCGCGCCCTGGGCCTGTTGATCGATCGCGAGGCCATCGCCAGCGACGTCGATCGCGGCCTGGCGCGGCCGATCGCCGGGCCGATCTGGCCGAGCGGGCCCGGCGATGGCCCGGGGCCGACGCCGCCAGCGATCGATCCGGCGGCGGCGGGGCGGCTGCTCGACGAGGCCGGCTGGATCGACAGCGACGGCGACGGCCTGCGCGAGAAGGCCGGCCAGAAGCTGCGCCTGACGGTGCTGGCGCTCGAGGGCAAGAACGGCAAGGCCGCGCCCGAGGTCGACAAGGCGCTCGACGGCCTGCGCCGCGCCAACATCGGGCTCGACGTGCGGCTCGGCACCGAGGCGGTGCTGCGCAACAAGGTCAACGACGACGGCATCAACCTGGCGTTCCTCGAGTGGAACGGCGCGGTCGACAGCGATCTGAGCCGGCTGGTCGGCACCGGCGGCGCCGACAACGCGGGGCGGTTCTCGTCGCGCCGGGTCGATCAGGCGCTGGCGGCGATCGCGGCGGTGTGGGAGCCGGCGTCGCGGGGCCCGCTGGTCGGCGAGCTGGCGGCGATCCTCGCCGACGAGCTGCCGCTGGCCGGCATCGTCCGCGTCGCGCCCCAGGGGCTGGTCCACCGCCGCGTCGCCGGCGTGGTCGTGTGGGACGGCTGGTTCGACGTGACCGCGTGCCGGCTCGAGGCCGATCCGGCGCCGTGACCGCCTCGTCGGCGGCGCGCCGCGGAGGTACGCTCCCGGCGATGGTGCGCTCGCGGGTGCGCTCGCTCGAACGGCGCGTCGCGGTCGCGGCGCTGGTCGCGACGGCGTGCTTCGAGCGGGGCGGGCGCGAGGAGCGCGCGGCGGTGCCGCCGCCGGCGCCGGTGGCCGCGCGCGCCGACGGGTGGCTGGCGGCCGAGCCGGGCGGGGCGCCCGATCCGACGGCGACGCTGCGGGTGGCGCTCGACGCCGAGCCCGCGACGCTCGATCCGTTCGCGACGCTCGACGCCGCGTCGGCGCGGGTGCTGGCGCAGGTCGTCGAGGGCCTCGCGTGCCCGACCACCGACGGCGGCGTCGAGCCGTGCGTCGCGCGCGCCTGGCGCGCCGCGCCCGATGGCCGCACCTGGCGCTTCACGCTCGATCCGCGGCGCCGCTTCGCCGATGGGACGCCGATCACCGCGGGAGACGTGGTCGCCAGCCTCGACGCCAGCCGCGGCGTCGGCCACGCGCCGGGCCCGCTGGGCTTCGCGCTCGACGACGCGGTGGCGATCACCGCGCCGCACGCCGATCAGATCGAGGTGGTCGTGCGCGAGGACCGCCCGAGCCGGCTGCGCGACCTGGCGCTGGTGCCGATCGTGCCGGCGGCGCAGCTCGCGGCGGCGTCTCTGGCCGAGCGGCCGATCGGCAGTGGGCCGTTCGCGATCGCCGACTGGGTGCGCGGCGAGCGCATCGCGCTGGCGCGCGTCGACGGCGCGGCCCGGCGCGCTGGCGCGGCCCGGGTCGAGCTGGTCGTGGTCGCCGATCGCGCCGACGCGATCCGCCAGCTGGCCGCGGGGCGCCTGGACGTCGTGGCCCAGGTGCCGGCCGCCGAGGCGGTGGCGGCCCAGGCGCAGCACCCGACGCTGGTGCGCTTCCGCTACCGCCAGCCGGCGGCGCTGGTCGCGGTGGTCAACACCCGCCGGCCGGCGCTGGCCGACGCCCGGACCCGCCGCGCGCTGGTGATGACGCTGGATCGCGCCGGCGTGGCCCGCGCCGTCCTCGGGGGCGCGCCGACGCTCAACGGGCCGTGGTTGCCCGATCAGCCCGAGGCCGATCCGGCGCTGGCGCCGCTGCCGTTCGATCCGATCGCGGCCGCCGCGCTGCGCCCGGCGCCGGCGCCGACGCTGCGGCTGCTGGTGCCGGCGGGCTCGACGGCGAGCGCGCGGATCGCCGACATCTGGGCCGCCGACGCCCGCGGCGCGTTCACGCTCGCGGTCGAGGCGGTGCCGTTCGCCGAGCTGCTGGCGCGCCTGGCCGCCGCGGACTTCGACGTGGCGATCACGTCGCTGTCGGCCGGGCCCGAGGTCGATCCCGCCGATCGCCTGAGCGCGCGCGCGCCGACCAGCCAGGCGTGGTCGGGGCTGGTCGACGCCGAGCTCGAGCGGTGGTTCGACGCGTGGCACCGCGCGGTGACCGTCGACGAGCGGCTCGCCGCCGCGCGCGCCATCGAGCGCCGCGTGCAGCTGCTCGCGCCGCTGGTGTACATCGCGGTCGACGTCCGCGGCGGGCTGGCCCGCGCCGACGTCGGCGGCCTCGTCGGTGACGGCCGCGGCGTGCCGCCGGCGTGGCGGCTGTGGCGAGCCCGGCCGTGACCGCGGCGGCGCGCATCGCGGCGCGGGTGCTCGCGGCGTGGCTCGCCACCTGGATGATCGGCTGGGCGCTGGTCGAGCTGGCGCCGGAGCGGCCGGCGCTGACCGCGGCGCGCGCCGGCGGGCGGCTGCCCCCCGAGCTGGCCGGCGTCGCGGCGCGGGACCGCGCGGTGGCGGCGGTGGCCCGGGCCCACGATCTCGACGGCGGCGCGGCGGCGCGCTGGGTGCGGGTCAGCGCGCGCGCGGCGATCGGCCGCTTGCCGCGATCGTGGCGCGACGATCGATCGGCGGGCGCCGCGGCGGCGCGGCACGCGGCGGCGACGGTCGGTCGCGCGCTGGCGGCGCTGGCGCTGGCGCTGGCGGCGGGCGTCGGCGTCCCGCTCGCGGTCGCGCGCCGGCGCGGCGCGGCGGCGGCGGTGGCCGGCGTCGGCGCGATCGCGGTGGCGGTGCCGACGGTGTGGCTGTGTCAGCTCGCGGTCGCCGTGGCGCCGGCCGCGGCGCTGACCTCGGCGTGGGCGGTCGCGGCGCTGGCGGCCGCGCCGGCCGCGGTGGTCGCGCTCCACGTCGGCGCCGCGCTGGCCGAGATCGATCGCACGCCGCTGGCGATCGCGGTGGCAGCGCGCGGCGCCAGCCGCCGACGCTGGCACGCCGTCCACGCGCTCGCGCTGATCGCGCCGCGGCTCGCGCCCCTGGCGGCGTCGACGCTCGGCTTCACGCTCGCCGCCGGCGCGGTGGTCGAGCGCGCGCTGGCGCTGCCGGGCGCCGGGCGGACGCTGGTGGCCGCGGCGGCGGCCGGCGACGCGCCGGTGGTGCTGACGCTGGCGGCGGCGGCGGCGGCGCTGGTGGCGCTGGTCGCGGGCCTGGCCGCGGCGGCGACCGGGCCCGCCGCCGCCCGCGCGACGGAGGCGCCGTGACGCGCCGGCTCGCGCTCGCGTGGCTCGCGCTGATCGCGGTCGCCGCGCTCGCCGCCGACCTGCTGGCGTCGGACCGCGCGATCGTCGCCCGCACCGCCGACGGCCTGGCCTGGCGACCGCCGGCGCGCGGCGCGGCCCTGCGCGCGGAGCTCGGCCCCGATGGCTGGGCGCTGTGGCCGCCGATCGCCGCCGATCCGATCGCGGTGCGCACCGACGGCGCGCTGGCGATCCTCGCCGCGCCCACGCCGCAGCACCGCCTCGGCACCGACGATCGCGGCCGCGACGTCGCGGCCCGGCTGATCCACGGCGCGCGGACCAGCGCGACGCTGGGCGTCGGCGCCGCCGCGGTCGCGACGCTGCTCGGGCTCGGCCTGGCGCTGGCGATCGCGCTCGGGCCTCCGCGGCTGCGCCCGGCGGCCCTGGCGGCGTGCGACGCGATCGCCAGCGCGCCGGCGCTCCTGGTCACGCTGGCCGCCGCGGCGCTGGTCGGGCATCGCGGGCTGGTCGCGCTCGCGCTGTTGATCGCGGTGCCGCGCGCCGCCGACACGGCGCGGCTCGCGGCGGCGCAGCTCGCCGCCGAGCTGGCCGCGCCCTACGCGCTCGCGGCGCGTGGCCTCGGCGCGTCGCCGGCCCGGGTGCTGGTGCGGCACGCGCTGCCGGCGGTGTGGCCGGCGCTGGCGATCGCCGCGGCGATCACGGCGGCGACCGCGGTGTTGTCCGAGGCCGCGCTGGCGTTCCTCGGGCTCGGCGCGCCGCCGCCGACGCCGTCGTGGGGTGAGCTGCTCGCGCAGGCCACGCAGCACGAGCTGCGCTGGTGGCTGGCGGTGCCGGCCGGGCTGGTCACGACGCTCACCGCCGCCGCGCTGTTCGCGCTCGCGCTGGCACCGCCGCGCGCTTCGCGGTAGGAAGCGGCGTGGCCAAGCCGACCAACGACGACGACGTGCCCAAGCTGCCGCGCGGCCGCGGGCTGTCGTTCTCGTTCGCCGAGATCCTCCGCATCCTGGTGGTCGCCACCGCGCTCATCGCGCTGCTGGTGCTGCAGAAGCCGTGCGCGAAGAGCGTCTCGCAGTTCGTCACCGGCTTCGGCCCCAAGGACGCGGGCGTCGGTGCGACGGCTCCGGTGGCGCCCGACGCGGGGGCGATCCCGCCGGGCGTGATCTTGCGCGCCGACATGACGCCGGAGCAGCAGGCCGCAGCGATCGCCGCCGCGCGCGGGCAGGGCGTCGACGCGGGCGTGGCCATCGACGCGGCGAGTGGCGACGACGCGCGGTGAGCCGGGTAGGGGCACGGGCACGGGCACGGGCACGGGCACGGGCACGGGCACGGGCACGGGCACGGGCACGGGCACGGGCACGGGCACGGGCACGGGCACGGGGCCGGACGCCGGTGGCGTCCGGCTAGGCGCTGGCGATCGCGACGTCGAGCGGCTGATCGTAGGTGACCGCGTGCAGCGCGCACGGCATGTTGCGGCGCACCCGCGCGATCTCGGCGGGATCGATCGTCGCCAGCACCACGCCCTCGCCCTCGGCCTGCTCGCCGATCACGGTGCCCCACGGGTCGGCGACGAGCGCGTGGCCGTACGAGGCGCGCTTGGCGTTGTGCTGGCCGCCCTGCGCCGCGGCGACGACGTAGGCCTGGTTCTCGATGGCCCGGGTCCGCAGGAGCAGGTGCCAGTGGGCCGCGCCGGTGTGCGCGGTGAACGCGGCCGGCACCAGCAGCACGTCGGCGCCGGCGCGCCACAGCCGCCGGTACAGCTCGGGGAAGCGGACGTCGTAGCAGATCGTGATCCCCAGCGCGACGCCGTGGGTGCGCACCACCAGGCCGGCGTCGCCAGGCGCGGTCGCGTCAGACTCGCGCAAGGTCGCGCCGCCGGGGATGTCGACGTCGAACAGGTGGATCTTGCGGTAGCGCGCGGCCAGCTCGCCGCCGGGCCCGACCACCAGCGCCGTGTTGTAGGCGCGCTGATCGTCGCCCGGCACCCGCTCGGGCAGGCCGCCGCCGATGACCACCGCCCGGTGCTCGGTGGCGATCCCCTGGAGCGTCTCGACGATCGGCCCCGGGTGAGCGTCGTCGATGGTCTCGGCGACCGCCATCTTGTCGCCCTCGCGGCTGCCCAGGAACGCGAAGCACTCGGGCAGCACGATGATCTTGGCGCCGCCGGCGGCGGCCTGGGCCGCCAGGCGCTTGCAGGTCGCGAGATTGGCAGCGAGATCGTCGGTCGAGCACATCTGCACGGCGGCGATCGTGACCGGAGCGGAGCCCATGGCCTGTCCTAACCGGAGGTTCCCCGGCCCACAAGCCACTTGCGGGATTCTTGGTGGGGTGGTATCCGTCTGCCACTTCGCGCTTCCGTGAGGTGGGCATCGGCCCACCTTTTTTTTCGCCTCCAGCATCCCGCGTCGCATGTCGAACCATCCCAGCCCTCAGGCCCTCCGCCAGCGCGTCTGGCAGCTCGTCGAGCCGGTGTGTACCCACGCCGGCTACGAGCTGGTCGACGTGCGCTTCACCCTCGAGCAGGGCGGCTGGGTGTTGCGGGTGTTCATCGACGTCGCCGACCCGCCCGCCGACGCGGTGCCCGGGCCCGACGGGTTCGCCCCCGATCTCGTCGATCTCGACGACTGCGAGCGCATGTCGCGCGAGCTGTCGGCCACGCTCGACGTCGCCGACCCGATCCCCCAGGCCTACAGCCTCGAGGTCAGCTCGCCCGGCATCGACCGGCCGCTGGTGACCGTGCCCCACTTCCAGCGCTTCGTCGGCGCCGAGGTCAAGGTCACGCTCGAGCGCGGCGTCCCGACGCCGATCCGCGCCGACGGCGTCGGCGGCAGCGAGCGCAAGAACTTCCGCGGCGTCCTCGATGGCGTCGACGGCGCCGACGACCCGGCGACCGCGCAGGCCCGGATCATCGTCGACGGCCAGCTCTGGCGGTTCCCGATCGCCGACGTCGACGTCGCCAAGATCGTCCCCGATTGGGACGCCGTCATGAAGGGCGGCCGCGGCCAGGTCCGCGCCGCCGACGCCCCCGCCGGCAAGCCCGGCAAGCCCTCGAAGCCTGGAGCCGGCAAGCCTGCCGGCAAGTCCTCTCGCCACTAGCCCCGCGTTCTGACGGAGACTCCGCCATGGAAGCCAACCTCAGCATGGTCATCGACCAGGTCGGTCGAGACAAGAACATCGACCGGGCCGTCCTCCTCCAGGCCCTGGAGCAGGCGATCCTGACCGCCGCCAAGCGCGCGTTCGGGATGAACCGCGAGATGGAGGCGAAGTACAACGTCGAGACCGGCTCGGTCGACCTGTTCCTCATCATCAACGTCGTCGAGGACGACGCGATCGAGGGCCGGGAGATCACCGTCGAGGACGCCCACAAGTACGGCCTCGAGGCCGAGCTGGGTGACGAGCTCCTGTTCCAGATCTTCTACCGGCCCGAGGACGCCGAGCGCGCCTCGGAGCAGGACACCAAGTTCGGCGACATCATCGACCTCAAGGCCGCGCACAAGAAGTTCGGCCGCATCGCCGCGCAGACCGCCAAGCAGGTCATCAGCCAGCGCGTCCGCGAGGCCGAGCGCGACAACGTCTACAACGAGTACAAGGACCGCAAGGGCGAGATCGTCACCGGCATCACCCGCCGCTTCGAGCGCGGCAACCTGGTGGTCGAGATCGGCAAGTCCGAGGCGCTGCTGCCGATGCGCGAGCAGGCCCCGCGCGAGTCGTTCCGCGTCGGCGACACGATGAAGGCGCTGCTGCTCGACATCGATCGCATGGCCCGCGGCCCGCAGCTCATCCTGTCGCGCGCGCACAAGGGCTTCCTCGAGAAGCTGTTCGAGCAAGAGGTGCCGGAGATCTTCGAGAAGATCGTCCGCATCGAGTCGAGCGCTCGCGAGCCCGGCGCCCGCGCCAAGATCGCGGTGTCGTCGCGCGACCGCGACGTCGACCCGGTCGGCGCCTGCGTCGGCATGAAGGGCAGCCGCGTCCAGGCGGTGGTCCAGGAGCTGCGCGGCGAGAAGATCGACATCGTCCCCTACGACGACGACCCCGCGCGGTTCGTGTGCAACGCGATCGCGCCGGCCGAGGTGTCGCGCGTGATCATCGACGCCGAGGGCCACCGCATGGAGCTGGTGGTGCCCGACGAGAAGCTGTCGCTGGCGATCGGCAAGAAGGGCCAGAACGTCCGCCTGGCGTCGCAGCTCACCGGCTGGCGCATCGACATCCACTCGGAGTCGAAGATCTACGAGCTCGAGCGCCGCGCCAAGGAGCAGATCGCGTCGATCTCGGCGGTGTCCAACGAGCTGGCCGAGACGCTGTTCAAGCTCGGCTGGCGGTCGGTCAGCGAGCTGTCGCGGGCGGTCGCCGAGGAGCTGGCCCAGGTGCCGGGCGTCGGCGGCGTCGACGGCGCGCGCAAGATCATCGGCGGGGCGGGCGAGTACCTGGCGCAGTCGCGCCGGCGGCCCGACGACCTCAAGCGCGAGACCGAGCGCCGGGCCCAGCTCACCGGCGAGCAGCAGCTGCTCGAGGTGCCCGGGGTCAACGAGGAGGTCCTCGAGATCCTGGCCCAGGCCAACGTCCGCTCGCCCGAGGAGCTGGTCAAGGCCCCGATCGAGCACATCGCCTCGGTGACCGGCATCGACATGAGCGACCTGGCCAAGCTGCGCCAGCGCGTGATCTCGTACCTGGCCGCCGGCAGCGAGTCGTAAAGACCTCCCCCACGAGACGTGGGGCCCCCAACCCGAAACGACAGAACGTCACTCACGCAGCGAACGGACCTCACCGCCGCATGATCGCCACCTCCTCCATCACCCCGCCCGCCGTCCCGATGCGCACCTGCGTCGGCTGTCGGCAGGTCGCGCCGCAGGCCGAGCTCCTGCGGCTGGCGGTGGTCGACGAGCGCGTGGTGCCGGACCCGGGGCGGCGCGCGCCGGGGCGCGGCGTGTATGTCCACGCCCGGCCGGACTGCCTGCGGGCGGCGGGGAAGGGCGGCCTGGCGAGATCCCTCAAGCGCGGCGTGTCGCGCGCAGAGCTCGATGCGATCGCGGGGGGCGCTGCGGCTGGTAAAGGGGGCGCGAACGCAGTAGAACGCGCACCTCACCTCCCGCCCACGTCTCTCCCCACGTCCACGTCGTCACCCGAGACCGATCCCACCGGTCGCACTCGTCACGGAGCCCACGGAGCCTAGATGCGCGTTTACGAGATTGCCAAAGAGGTCGGGATCCCCAACAAGGAGCTCCTGGCGAAGATCCGTTCGCTCGGCCTCGAGGTGAACAACCACATGTCGTCGCTCAACGCCGACGACGTGGCGCGCATCAAGAAGTCCCTCGAGCGGGAGAAGACGACGACCACGACGACGCCGGTGGAGACCTCCAAGGTCAGCCCGTCGGGCGCGGGCGCCGTCATCCGTCGCCGGTCGAGCAAGCCCGAGGAAGAGGCCGCGCCCGTGCCGGTCGCCCCGGTCGCGCCGCCCCACGCGCCGCCCCCGCTGATCCGCCGCCGCGTCGTCGAAGAGGCGCCGCGGGTCGAGGCCGCGCCGGTCCGCGTCGAGCGGGCGCCGGTCGTCGAGCGCCCGCCGGTCGTCGAGCGCGAGCCCGTCGTCGAGCGCGAGCCCGTCGTCGAGCGCGAGCCCGTCGTCGAGCGCGAGCCCGTCGTCGAGCGCGAGCCCGTCGTCGAGGCCCAGCCGGCGCCGGTCGAGCGGCCGGTCGTCGAGGAGCGCCCGGCGCCGATCGAGGTCGAAGATCGCACGGCCGCGCCGCCGCCGGTGGCCGAGCCCGCGCCGCCGCCGACCCCGGTCGCCCCGCCGCCGCCGCCGCGCCCCGAGCCCCGCACCCGGGTGTTCGTCGCCGGTCCGGCGATCGCCAGCGCCGCGCCGGTCGCCGCGCCCACCCCGGCCCCGCCGCCGGTCGCGCCGCCGCCGGTCACCGGCCCGCGCCCGACCGTCATCGTCCGGCCCCGCGAGACCGCGCCGCCGCCGGTCGTCGGTCCGTCGACCGTCGCCGAGGTCGCCGAGGGCGCGCGCTCGCGGTTCGAGCTCGAGCTCGAGCGCGCCCGGGCCCGTTCGGCCGAGCGCGCCGCCGAGCGCCCCGCCACGCCCGAGACCACGCCGCCGCCGGTGGTCGAGTCGACCGCGCCGCCGCGCGATCCGTCGCGCCCGGCGGTCGGCACCGTCATCAAGCTGGCGCCCCGCATCCAGATCACCGAGCGCCCCGGCATCGGCGGTCGCCCGGCGCCGGCCAAGCCGGCCGGTCCTCCCGGCACCCAGATCCGCGGGCGGTTCGCCGAGCAGCAGGCCAAGGGCGGACCCAAGGGCCCGCGTCAGGACTTCGGCAAGAAGAAGCTGCCGTTCTCCTCGATGAAGGGCAAGGGCCAGGCGACGCTGCGCACCACGCCCGCCGAGCACAAGCGCGTCATCCGCATGGAGGACACCATCGCCATCGCCGATCTGGCGCGCGGCATGGGCATCAAGGCCACCGAGGTCTTGAAGAAGCTGTGGTCGATGGGCATGGCCGGCGTGAACATCAACGCGTCGATCGACTTCGAGACCGCGCAGATCATCGCCAGCGAGTTCGGCTACGAGGTCCAGAACGTCGCGTTCCAGGAGCAGGACGCCTTCAAGGAGGCGCCCGACGACGCGGACAAGCTGCAGCACCGCGCGCCGGTCGTGACCGTCATGGGTCACGTCGACCACGGCAAGACCTCGCTGCTCGACCGCATCCGCAACTCGAAGGTGGCGGCCGGCGAGGCCGGTGGCATCACCCAGCACATCGCGGCGTACAAGGTCCCGGCCGGTGACAACCACGGCGAGATCGTGTTCCTCGATACGCCGGGCCACGAGGCCTTCACCGAGATGCGCGCCCGCGGCGCCCAGGCCACCGACATCGTCATCCTGGTGGTCGCGGCCAACGACGGCGTGATGCCGCAGACGCTCGAGGCGCTGTCGCACGCCAAGGACGCCAAGGTGCCGATCATCGTGGCGGTCAACAAGGTCGACCTGCCCGACGCGCAGCCCGATCGCATCCGCCAGCAGCTCGCCGATCACGGCCTCATCCCCGAGGAGTGGGGCGGCGACACGCAGTACGTCAACGTGTCGGCGCTCAAGGGCGAGAACATCGAGAAGCTGCTCGAGACGATCGCGCTGATCGCCGAGGTGGCGGAGCTCAAGGCCAACCCGGACAAGCCCGCCACCGGCGTGGTGATCGAGGCTCGCCTCGATCGCAACCGCGGCCCGATGGCGACCATCCTGGTCCAGGAGGGCACGCTCAAGGTCGGCGACATCCTGGTGGCCGGCCGCTGCTACGGCAAGGTCCGCGCGATGCTCGACGCCCGCGGCGAGACCGTCAAGGAGGCCGGGCCGTCGACGCCGGTCGAGATCCTGGGCCTCGACGGCGTGCCCGAGGCCGGCGATCAGATGAACGTCGCCGAGGACGACAAGACCGCCAAGCAGGTGGTCGAGCACCGCGTCCAGAACTGGCGCAAGAAGGAGCTCTCGGTCAAGACCAAGGTCTCCCTCGAGGGCCTGATGGAGCGCATGAACGAGGGCTCGGCCAAGGAGCTCAAGATCGTGCTCAAGGCCGACGTCCAGGGCTCGGCCGAGGCGCTCAAGGCGGCGCTGGTCAAGCTCACCACCGAGAAGGTGCGGGTCAACGTGATCGCCACCGGCGTCGGCGGCATCACCGAGAGCGACGTCAACCTGGCCAAGGCCGGCGACGCGATCATCGTCGGCTTCCACGTCCGGCCGGCCGGCAAGTCCAACAAGCTCGCCGAGCAGGAGGGCGTGCAGATCCGCCTGTACGACATCATCTACGACTGCCTCGACGAGGTGAAGTCGGCGATGGCCGGCCTGCTGGCGCCGATCAAGCGCGAGCAGGCGATGGGCAAGCTCGAGGTGCGCGAGACCTTCACGGTGCCGAAGATGGGCACCGTGGCCGGGTGCCGCGTCTCCGAGGGCAAGATCACCCGCAAGTCGCTGCTGCGGGTCATCCGCGACGCCGTGCAGGTGTACGAGGGCCGCGTCGGCTCGCTGCGTCGCTTCAAGGACGACGTCAGCGAGGTGCAGACCGGCTACGAGTGCGGCGTGATGGTCGCTGGCTACAACGACCTCAAGACGGGCGACGTCATCGAGACCTACGAGGTGATCGAGGAGGCGGCGACGCTGTAACAAGAGAGGGTCTTTCGCAAAGACCCTCCCCCGGCATTCGCCGGGGCCCCCACCCGAAACGGCCCGGAGCGTGGACTCGGGGCGGTGGTGTGGACGGCCCGGCATTCGCCGGAGCCCCCACCCGCCGTGGTCTGTCGCGACGATGACCAAGAGATCATGTTCGTTGGAGTCTGTCGATTGACGTTGCGGGTGGTGCAGAGCCACTCGCTCAAGGAGAAGCGGGCGGTGCTGCGACGGCTGCGCGATCGCGCGGCCGAGGCGGGCGTGACGCTGCGCGAGGTGGGCGGCGCGGACACCTGGCAGCGCGCGGAGCTGGGCTTCGCGGTGGTGGGCCAGGACCGCGACGAGGCGACGGCCGCGGTGCGCCGGGTGGTGGCGCTGTGCGCGCAGGCGGACGGCGGCGAGGTCACGGCCGTGCGCGAGGAGGTGCTGGGTTTCGGCGAAGACTGGTTCGCCGCCGCGGCGCCGTACGGTAAACCCGAGGACGCTGACGCCGACGCCGCCTGGATCCCGGCGGCGTGGCGCGAGGAAGACGGAACGCCATGAGCCGCAAAGATCGCGTCGAACACGCCATGCGTGACGAGCTGGCCACGTTGATCGCCCGCGAGGTCAAGGACCCGCGGGTGAGCGCCGCCGGCGTCGTCGGCGTGGCCCGGGTCGAGTGCACCCCCGACTTCTCGGTGGCCAAGGTCTACGTGTCGATCTTCGCCGACGACGCGGTGGCCGCGAAGGCCATCGACGGGCTCAAGGCGGCGGCCGGGTTCCTGCGCGGCCCGCTGGCGCGCCGGCTGTCGCTGGGGCGCCCGCCCGAGCTGCGCTTCGTCCACGATCGCTCCGCCGAGATGTCGCTGCGCCTGACCGAGGTGGTGCGCGAGGACGCCGCCAAGGCGGTCGCGGCCGGCCGCGACGACGTGCCGGCGGCGCCGCCGCTGCGGGCCCCCGCCGCCGACGCGGCGGTGGCGGGCGATGGCGACGACGACCGCGCCGACGAGGCGTGAGCGCGATCGCCTGCGCCGGGCGCCCCCGGTGGTACCATCCGCGACCGTGCGTACCCGCTCTGCCGTGATCCTGTTCGCGCTCGTGGCCGCCTGCGGCGGCGACGACGAGTCCGTGCCCGTCGACGCGCCGGTCGCCATCGACACGGTGCCGCTGCCGATCGACGCCAGCGTCGACGCGGCGCCGTTCGTCGAGCCGACGCGCCTGTCCCAGACCGGCCTCTACAGCGACATCGGCACCAAGACGATCGCCGCCGACGTCCACGAGTTCCTGCCGCGGTGGCAGCTGTGGAGCGACGAGGCGCTCAAGCGCCGGTGGATCTGGTTGCCGCCGGGGTCGACGATCGACACGTCGAACATGGACAACTGGAAGTTCCCGGTGGGCACCAAGGTGTGGAAGGAGTTCGCGCGCGGGACGCGGATCGAGACGCGCTACCTCGAGAAGATCGGCCCCGGCGACGAGTGGATCACCGACTGGTACGCGGTGTCGTTCCAGTGGGACGCGGGCGAGACCGACGCCACGGCGGTGCCGGCCGGCGTCGTCGACGATCCGGGCCACAACGACATCCCGGGCCGCTCCGACTGTCGCAAGTGCCACGTCAACACCCGCGTCGCGTCGGTGGTGATCGGCTTCTCGGCGCTGCAGCTCGACACGCCGACCGCGGCGGGGCTGTGGAACCTGACCCAGCTGGTGGCCGAGAACCGGCTGTCCGCGCCGCCGACGGCGAGCGGCGGCGCCGGCACTCCGTTCTTCCCGCTGCCGGCGGGCGACGCCGCGCGCGACGCGATCGGCTACCTCCACGCCAACTGCGGCAACTGCCACAACGCCGGCTCCGACGTCGCGCTGATCACGCCGGTGAAGCTGCGGCTCGCGGTGGGCGACCTGGCCGCGTGGAACACCACCGACCCGTGGGAGACCACGGTCGACGTGACCGCGACGTTCGGCGTGCCGGGCGCGACGGTCGTCGTCGAGCCGGGCGTGCCCGCCCAGAGCGCGCTGTACTACCGCCTCACCACCACCAGCGGGCAGCGCATGCCGCCGGTCGGGCGCGAGGTCGTCGATCCCACCGGGACCGAGACCGTGCGGGCCTGGATCGCCGCGCTGCCGCCGACGCCATGAGCGATGGTCCGGCGCCGCGCTGATCGATCGCACGGCGTCCTCGTCGTCGACAAGCCGACCGGGGTGTCGTCGCAGGACGTCGTCACCCGGGTGCGGCTGCGGCTCGGCGTGCGCTCGGCCGGGCACACCGGCACGCTCGATCCGCTGGCCACCGGCGTGCTGCCGATCTGCTTCGGGCAGGCCACCAAGATCGCGCAGTGGCTGCTCGCCGACGACAAGCAGTACCTGTGCGAGTGCGAGCTGGGGCTGGCCTCGCCGACGCTCGACATCGACGGCGCGGTGACCCGGGTGGCGACGGTGGCGCAGGTCGATCCGGCGGCGCTCGAGGCGGCGCTGGCGCCGCTGCGGGGCGCGATCACCCAGGTGCCGCCGATGCACTCGGCGATCTGGATCGACGGCCAGCGGATGCACGAGCTGGCGCGCGAGGGCGCCGCGGTGGCGCCGCCGGTCCGCGCGGTGCGGGTCGACCAGCTCGCGGTGCGGGCGATCGCGGGCCCGCGGATCACGCTCGCGATCACCTGCAGCAAGGGGACGTACGTGCGCGCGCTGGTGCGCGACCTCGGCGCGGCGCTGGGCACCGGCGCGGTGGTCACCGCGCTGCGCCGCACGGCCAGCGGCGGGTTCACCGAGGCGATGGCGGTGCCGATGGACCTGATCGACCGCCGGACCGCGGAGGCGCGGTTGATCCCGGTGCGCGTGGCGCTGGGCTTGCCCGAGGTGCCGGTGGCCGACGCCGCGCGGGCCGACGTCATCAACGGCCACGAGGTGCGGCTGGCCCCGTACGCGGCGGCCTTCGCCGAGGGCGAGCGCTTCCAGCTCGTCGCGGCGGACGGCGACACGCTGGCGGTGTGCGAGCGTCGGGACGGGCGGACCTTCGTCCACCGCGTCCTGGTGTACGAACCCCTTGACGACCGGGCCGCCGTGCCGCAATCTGCGCCGCTCCAACTACCAGGCCGCGAGCCGGGTCCGGATTAGCCGGGCGGGCGCGTTGGCGACCAAGGAATCCCATGTCTGTTTCGACCATCCGCAAGCAAGAGACCATCGGCAAGTTCAAGCAGCACGCGAGCGACACCGGGTCGCCCGAGGTGCAGGTCGCGCTCCTGTCGGAGCGCATCTCGCACCTCACCGAGCACCTGAAGTCCAACCACAAGGACCACCACTCGCGTCGTGGCCTGCTCAAGATGGTCGGTCAGCGCCGCAGCCTCCTCGACTACCTGAAGCGCAAGGACGTCGAGCGCTACCGCAAGCTGATCGAGACCCTCAGCCTGCGGCGTTAGCGTAATAAGAAGAGGGTTTGTCGCCAAACCCTCCCCCGGCATTCGCCGGGGCCCCCACCCAAGACGGCCCGGAGCGTTCAGCCCGGGCCGTTGGACGTTTCGGGGCGGCGGTGCGCGGTCCGGAGGGCGGTGGTGATCGGAGTGTGCAGCGCGGGGCGTTGCCGTTTCGGCGGGGCGGTGGTGCCCGGAGCGTCGGAGGCCGGGCGGTCAGGGGATGTCGTGGGAGCAGGGGGGGCAGGCGGGGCCGCAGGTGGCGACGTGGATGGGGCGCGAGCGGGCGACGCGGATGACGAGGGTCCACGGGCGCTGGCCGGCGTTGTAGGCGGCGGCGGCGTCCATGTAGCTGCCAGGGTCGCCGCCGGCGCAGGGCGCGCAGCTCGCGCCGAAGGTGACGGTGGTGCGGGTTGCGCGGCCGGGCGGCGTGAGCCCGGCGAGCGACTGGCGGGCGCCGCCGGCGCGGATGACGGCGAGGTCGAAGCGGGTGAAGTCGGTCGCGGCGATGTACGCGTCGAGCGCGGCTCGTTCGTCGAAGGGCTGCGCGTCGAGGGGCGCGGCGGGGCCGCCGGGCCGGTCGGCCTCGGGCGCGGGCGGCGCGGCGAAAGGGGCGGCGGCGGCGCGCGCGCGCTCGGCCGAGGTGGCGACGGTGACGTCGCGGTCGGGCACGCCGGCGCTGAGCCGCAGGCCGTCGTCGGTGCGGGTCAGGTTGGCCGGGCACGTCGGGTGCGCGGCGTGACACGCGGCGAGGAGGGCGACCAGCGGCGCGACTCGAGCCCACGGCGGCGGCATGGCGATCCAACGCCGCGGCGCGAGCGCCGCTTACGATCAATCGGTGAAGTCGGGCGGGGCGTGCTGGCAGTACTGGATCGCGGGCGCGATCTCGAGCGGGGCGAGGCCGCGCCACAGCACCCACCACGCGGCGCCGGCGACGTGGATGCGCGCCATGCCGTCGCAGTTCTCGCGGTACCACGAGGTGATGGGGTTGTCGGCGCGGCTGCGCCAGAACAGCCGCGGGAAGTCGGTCTGCATCGCGCGCCACAGATCGCGGCCGACGCCCTCGCCGCGCGACACGGTGCCGACGGCGAACTTCGACAGGTACGGCGCCAGCGGGGCGGGCGTGACGATGGCCGCGCCGCGGTAGTCGTCGGCGACGTACACGGCGAGGATGGGCCGCGCGTCGAAGTCGCGCACCAGCGGCCGCGCGAAGGCCTCCTCGACCAGCGCGCGCAGCCGCCCGGGATCGACGGTGTCCCACGCCAGGTGGCGGCTGATCGCCGAGCCGCGGCGCACCAGCGTGCCGGCGCCCTTCACGGTGAACAGCTCGCGCAGCAGATCGAGCGGCGAGGTCACGCTGACGGTCAGCCCGCGCTGGCCGCCGGCGGCGACGCGATCGATCACCCGCGCGATCTGCCGGAGCAGCTTCTGCTGCTCGCCGGGCAGCGCGCCGGGCGCGAGCAACGCGTCGGCCTCGCTCGACAGCTCGATCAGCGAGATCGCGCGGCCGTCGGCCGGCACCAGGCCGCTGCGCCGGGTCACGAACACCACGCGGCGGGTGCCGAGCCCGGCGGCGAGATCGGCCAGCGCGTCGAAGCGGCGATCGACCGAGCCGTCGTCGCGATCCAGCACGCACAGCGGCAGCGTGCGGGCGTCGATCGCCGCGCGGCACGCGGCGGGATCCGGCGCCGCGACGATCGTGGTCGCGACCGCGGGCGCCAGCGCCTGCGCCAGCCGCTCGGCGGCGCGCGCCGCGCTGCCCGGCTCGATCACCCCGAACGCGACCACCGGGAACAGCCCGAGCTCGGCGAGGTAGCGCAGCTCGACGGCCAGCGCGTCGGCGGCGTGGCGCACGACGCCCTCGGCGACGTGGACGATCGCGAACCGCTCGGGGTGCTCGGCGCGGAACAGATCGAGGTACTGCTGGGCCTCGGCCGGGCGGCCGATGCTGGTCAGGAACCGCAGCACCAAGTCGGCGGGTTCGGGATCAGCCACGGCCGGCCTCGGCGTAGACGTCGGCGCACAAGGCCACCGCCCACTCGAGATCGGCGATCGCGACGGACTCGTCGGCGGCGTGGGCGCAGCCGATGTCGCCGGGGCCGACGACGATCGCCGCCTTGCCGGCGGCCTGGTACAGCGCGGCTTCGGTCCAGAAGTCGAGCGGCACCAGCGCGGCGACGTGGGGCCTCACCAGCGCGGCCAGCCCGCGATCGTCGCCGCCGCCGAACGGCGCGTGGTCGATCTCGCAGGTCAGCGCGATCGCCGGATCGATCGCGGCGATCGTCGCGGCCAGCGTGGCCTCCCACGCCGCGCGATCGAAGCCCGGCGCCGGCCGGATCGAGAACGTCAGCGCGGCCTCCTCGGGGATCACGTTGAACGCGACGCCGCCGTCGATGCCGGCGACGTTCATGCACAGCCCGCGCATGCCGTCGGGGCCGGTCGCGCGCTGCGCGACGCCGAGGTCGTGGAGCGCGATGGCCAGGCGCGCCATCGTGACGATCGGCGCCGGCTGGTGATCGGCCCGCGACGAGTGGCCGCCGTGGCCGCGCACCCGCGCGGTGTACGCGAGCACGCCGCGGTGCGCGACGCCGGCGTGGCGCGCGGTCGGCTCGCACACGACGACCCGCTCGACGGCCGCGGCGTGGGGCGACGCCAGGAACGCGCGCACCGCGGCGGTGCCGCGCTCCTCGTCGCCCGAGAACAAGAGGCCGACGTCGCGCGGGCGCACCCGATCGAGCGCGACGATCGCCGCGGCGATCGCGCCCTTGGTGTCGGCGCTGCCCAGCCCGCTGACCCGGCCGTCCGCGACCTCGGGCGTCCACGGATCGTGGCGCCAGCCGCGGTTGGCAGGCACGGTGTCGACGTGGGCGTTGATCACCGTGCGCGGCGTGCCCCACCGCGCGAACACGTAGCCGCCCGGGTGGCCGCTGGCGCGCGGGCACGCCACCACCACGACCTCGTCGGCGCCGCCGGCGCGCAAGAGCGGGGCGACGTCGTGGCACAGCGCCAGCTCGTCGCCGGCGTCCTCGGCCCGCGCGGCGTGGTGGGTGGGGCGGCGCACGAGCTGGCAGAGCAAGTCGACGACGTTCACCGCGCTGTTCTACACGCGATCGCGCACCGCCGCCCACGCCGGATGGCCGCCGATCGCGGCCAGCGCCGCGGCCAGCAGCGTCTTGCCGGGCTCGGTGCGGTGCCAGGTCGACGCGCCCGACGGGTGCGGCAGCGGCGCGACGTCGAGCTCCCGGCCGTGGAAGCGCGCGCGGGTCACGCGCCCGACCACGTCGACCAGCTGGGCGGCGTCGGGCAGCACCTGCGCGATCGCCAGCTTGCCGACCGGGATCACCAGCCGCGGCTCGACCAGGCGCACCTCGGCGGCGAGGTGCGCGCCGCACCGCGCGATCTCGTCGGGCGCCGGCACCCGATCGCCGCCCTTGGTGCCCTTGCCCGGGAAGCATCGGCACACCGCGGCCATGTACACGCGCTCACGAAACGCGGCCTCGTCGACGCCCAGCTCACCGAACCAGCGGAACATGGTCTTGCCGGCGGTCCACGCGAACGGCTTGCCGGCGGGCCCTTCGTGCGCGCCTGGCGCCTGGCCGATCAGCATGACCGGCGACAGCACCGGGCGACCGCTGACCACCGGTCCGATCATCTGGGGACACGCGCGACACGCGAGCAGCTGCGTCACGTGCGCCGAGAGCGCCGCGAGCCGGACCGGGGACGACATCCGCGGCACCATGCCACGCCGCTGTGACGACCGCCGCGGGCCGCGCGCGCCGCGTGCGCTACACTGACGACGTGACCCAGATCCCCGCCGACAACGCCGAGCTGATCCGCCGCATCCTGGGCAAGGGCTACCTCGAGCTGCGCCTGACCCGCCTGGCGGTCGACGAGGTCCCCGAGCTGGCCAGCCGGGTCACCGTCGAGGTCACCGAGAGCGGCGGCGCGGCGACGATCGAGGGCGACGGCGTCGGGCCGATCGACGCGCTGTGGGGCGCGCTGGTCGGCCGCTACGCCAAGGAGTACCAGTCGCTCAAGACCGTGCAGCTCGCGGGCTTCACCGTGTCGGCGGCGATCGAGTCGAAGGTGCGCCGGGCCGGCCTCGACGCGCTGGCGACGGTCGAGGTGGCGGTGGTCAACAGCGACGGGCGGCGCTTCGCGTTCGCCGACACGTCGCGCTCGGTGACCGCGTCGGCCGCGCGCGCGGTGATCGCGGTGGTCGAGTACTTCGTCAACGCCGAGCGCGCGTTCGTGACGCTGTCGCACGCGCGCAAGGACGCGCTGGCCCGCGGCCGCGCGGACCTGGTGGCGCGCTACACCGCCGAGCTGGCCGAGGTGGTGCGCTCGACCAGCTACGCCGAGATCATCGACACGCTGCGCAAGGAGCTCGCGTAGCGAGCCGGCGAACCGCGGCGCTCGCTCACGGCGCGGGCGCGTCGGCGGCGGGTGGCGAGAGCACGGCGACGATCCGGATCCGGCGCACGCCGCGCGGCATCGGCCAGTCGATCTCCTGGCCGACGCGGAGCCCGATGAGCGCGCTGCCGAGCGGCGCCAGCACCGAGACCCAGCCGCGGGCGGCGTCGGCGTCGGGCGGGTAGACCACGCGCACGGTGCGGCGCGCGCCGGTGGCGAGATCCTCGTAGGTCACGTCGCGATTCATCGTGACGAGATCGGGCGGGATGGCCTCGGGCGCGACCACGTTCGCCCGCGCCAGCTCGGCCTCGAGCGGCTCGGCGGTGCGGGCCAGGCTCACCTCGAGCAGGTGCTGCAGGCGCGCGTAGTCGGTGGTGGTGACGACGATGGCGGGGGGACGCGACATGGCGGGACTCCTGGCTCCGCGGAGGAGCGTGAAGCCGGGCGGCGCACCTGCGAGCCCGGCGGGTTGCCGGGCGAGGACGCGCGCGCTCAACCAGCGCGCAAGCAGTCACCGTCCGGGCGCGCGCCGCGCAGAGGCGCGACGCGATCGGTACGTACGGCGAGACGGTGACCCATCGTCGCAGGGTAGCGGGTCCTGGCGCGTCGGCAAGCCAGACGGCGTAGAGTGGCGCCATGCGCGCACGTTCGATCGCGATCCTCGTCGTCGCCGCCGCCTGCGGCCGCAGCGAGCCAGCCAAGCCCGCCGCCTGTCCGCCCGCGGCGCCATGCCCGCCCGCGGCGACGTCGCCTGCCGCCGCCGCGCCTGCCGCCGCCGCGCCCGCCAGTGACTGCGCCGCGCCGGTCGGCGCCAACCCGGTGCAGACCGAGATGCGTCGCCTCGAGTGCGCGCTGGCGCAGGCGGTCGTGGCGATCGGCCGCGACGACCTGCCGATGATCGCCCGCCAGCTGCACGTCGTCCACGCCGCCAAGGAGGCCACCGCCAAGGCGATCGCCGACGGCACCTGGGCGCCGGCCACCGGTGACGTCAAGGCGTTCGTCGCGCTCGACGTCGCGTTCCACCGCGAGCTCGAGGCGCTGGTCGAGGCGTCGATGGCGCGCGATCACGGTGCCGCCGCCGCGGCGCTCGGCCGCACGCTCGGCGCGTGCCAGGGGTGTCACGCGACGTTCCGCCCCACGGCGCCGGCGCCCGCGGCGGGCGGCACCGTGCCCGCGCCCGATCACGCAGCACCCGATCACGATCACGCCGCGCCCGCGCCCGCCGCGCCGCCCGCGGCTGATCACGATCACGCCGCGCCCGCCGCGCCGCCCGCACCCGCGCCCGCGGCTCCGCCCGCGCACGATCACGCGCACTGACCATGGCCGCGCCGCCCCGCGCGCCGTTCGACCCGGCCTCGCTCGCGCGCGCGCTCCGCGACGGCGACGCGGTGGCCGACGCCGACTTCGATCACCTGTATCCGGTGCGGCTGCGCGAGCTGGCCCAGGTGCACTGGACGCCGCTCGCCGTCGCCCGCCGGGTGATCGCGCTGCTCGCGCCGCGCGCCGGCGAGACGATCCTCGACGTCGGCGCTGGCGCCGGCCGGCTGTGCCTGCTCGGCGCGCTGCTCACCGAGGCGCGCTGGCTCGGGATCGAGCTGCGCCCGGCGCTGGTCGCGGCGGCCACGGTCGCGGCCCGGCAGCTCGCGGTCGATCGGCAGGTCGCGTTCACCGCCGGCGACGCCGCCGACGCCGACTGGGCCGCGGTCGACGGCGTCTACCTGTTCAACCCGTTCGGCGAGCTCTTGATGCGCGCCGACGAGACCTCGCTGCGCAGCGTCGGGCTGCTCGACGGCGCCACGCCGTACACCACCCGGCGCGCGCGCTACCAGCAGCTGGTCGACGCGGTGGCCGCGCGCGCGTGGACGCTGCGCCCGGGCGCGCGCGTGGTCACGTTCCACGGCTTCGGCGGGACCTGGCCGCGCTGCCTCGAGCGGGTCGTGTGCGAGCCGGCCGCCACCGGCGACCTCGAGCTGTGGGTCCGGGTCAGCTGAACAGCGAGCTGATCGAGTCGCCGCGGTGGATGCGCCGGATCGCCTCGGCGATCAGCGGCGCCATCGAGCGGGTGCGCAGCTTGGCGCAGGCCTGGGCCTCGGGCCCCAGCGGGATGGTGTCGGTGACGACCAGCGCGCCGAGCGGCGAGGCGTCGATGCGCGCGATCGCGCCCGGCGACAGCACCGGGTGGGTCGCGCAGGCCACCACCGACGCCGCGCCGGCCTGCATCAGCGCCTGGGCGGCGGTGATCAGCGTCTCGGCGGTGTCGACGATGTCGTCGACGATGATCGCCGCCGCGCCGCGGACATCGCCGACGACGCCGAGCGCGCGCCCGGCCCCGGCGTGGGCCTGATCGACGATCGCCAGCGGCACGTCCAGCCGCTTGGCGTAGGCGCGGGCCCGCTCGACGCCGCCGGCATCGGGCGCCACGACGACGGTGCCCGGGCCGCCCAGGCCCATGTGGCGCAGCTCGTCGACCAGGACGGTCTTCGAGAACAGGTGGTCGACCGGGATGTCGAAGAAGCCCTGGAGCTGCCCGGTGTGCAGGTCGACCGACAGCACGCGGTCGACGCCGGCCGCGGTCAGCAGGTTCGCGCACAGCTTGGCGCTGATCGGCGTGCGCGCCCGCGCCTTGCGATCCTGCCGCGCGAAGCCGAAGTACGGGATGATCGCGACGATGCTGCCGGCCGACGACCGGCGCAGCGCGTCGACCATCACCAGCAGCTCGAGCAGCGTGTCGCTGACCGGCGCGCAGGTCGACTGGATCACGAAGCAGCGCGCCCCGCGGACGCTGTCGTCCAGCTCGACGTGGACCTCGCCGTCGGCGAAGCGCTCGAGGCGCGCCCGCGCCGGGGCCACCCCCAGGGTCGTGCAGATCGCCGCGCCCAGCGTCGGGGTGGCGGTGCCGATGAAGATCGCGCGGGGGGGAGCCACGGTGTCGCGTCTCGCGTCCTGGGGGGAGGCTCGATCCCGGCTCGGCCGGGATCGAGGGGGGCTGGGCGACCAGCCCCCTGAAATTCAGATCCGCACCGCCAGGGCGCCGGCCAGGTGGAACGTGTCGCCGGCGTCGTCGAGCCGGTCGAAGCCCATCCGCCCGACGAGATCGAGCTTGCGCTTGGGCGAGTACTGGATCTGCAGCCGCAACGACGAGCCGGTGTCGCCGCGCTGCGAGAAGTCGTCGAAGTTGACGCCGAAGCGTCCGGTCAGCGCGACGTTGGGCTTCCACTGGTAGATGGCGCCGAAGTCGAGGCGGATGAAGCCGTCGCTCTTGATCTCGCCGACGTCGAGCGACGCCGCGTCGGCCTCGTTGGGCCGCTCGCCTTCGAGCGTGGGCAGGAACTTCTTCTTCAGGAACTTGAAGCCGACGACCTCCTCGAAGCCGACCAGCGCCAGCTTCTTGCCGAAGCGGAACTTCACCGGCGCGCCCAGCGTCATGCCGATCGTGAACGGGTCGACGTACATCGGGATCGCGAGCCGCGGCGCCACCCAGTCGGTGACCAGGAACTGGAAGTTGATCTCGACGGCCTTGCCGGTGTTCCACCGGGTCTTGGCCGGCGTCACCTTGCCGTCGTCGTACAGGCCGCCGATCGCGTAGCGCACGCCGAGCTGCGCCTGGCGGGTGATGCCGTAGCGCGCGCGCAGCCCGAACTCGGCGTCGAACGGCGACGGGTAGATCGCGGCGTCGAGGCGGATCTCCGAGGTGAAGTCGGGCAGGGTCAGCGGCCGCAGCACCTCCTCGATCGGATAGCCGGTGGCGCGCGGCGCCGGCGCCTTGGGGCCGGTGTCGGTCGGCTCGCCCAGGATGCGCGGCGCGTCGGGGTTCTCCTCGGCGCCGGTGTCGCCGTCGGTGGTCGCCGGCGGCGGGTCGTCGTCGAGCTCGGTCTCGCCACCCGCGCCCGGATCGCCGGCGGGCTCGTCGGGGATCACCTGGGCCGCGGCGGGAGCTGCGACGGCGAGGAGCAGGGCGACTACGGTGAACCGGGCCATGCGGCGACCATACACCGGGCTCGGCCGTTCATGGCGCGGCGCGGCGACCGATCACGCGTGGCCGATCCAGCGCGTGGTCTCGCGCCAGCGCTGCTTGGGCGGCGTGGGTGCGACGTCGCGCGGCACCAGCGCGGCGGTGAGCGCGGCGGTAAGCGCGCCGCCGAGCAAGCGGCGGCGGCTCAGAAGGCTCGATCCCGGCTGTGCCGGGGTCGAGGAGGGCTCGGCGACGAGCCCCCTGGAGGGAGGCACTGGGGGCTTCATGGCGCGGGCACGTCCCCCTCGTAGCCGTCGACGAGGTTCTCGAGCTTGAGGTGCAGGTCCAGCGGCGCCGGCGGCGGGTCGCCGACGTAGCCGAAGTTGCCCTCGACGTCGTCGTTGTCGTCGATGCCGACGGTCGCGGTCTTGACGCTGGTCTCGGCGTTGGAGTGCGCGGCGTTGGCGTACTCGAGGAAGCGCAGCGGGTGGTAGTGGTAGACGATGCCCGAGCTGGGCAGCGCCAGGGCCTTGGCCACCGGGTCGGTCCACCACTGGAACGGCACGAGCTGCTCTTTGACCATCGCGGCGATGTCGAGGTCCTCGTCGTCGGCGTCGGTCTTCTTGGCCTTGCCCTTCTTGCCGTTCCACTTCTTCTGGAACTGCTGCGGGCGCGACTGCAGCGCCTCCGTCCAGTCCGGCTCGCTGCTCCACTCGCTGACGTGCAGCGTGATCATGTCGCGCTCGGGGCCGTTGTCGGCGCCGCTGTAGAACTCGGCGATCTCCTTGCGCGACAGCCGCTGGTCCTTGTCCTTGTCGATCAGCGCGTCGATCGCGTCGTCGTCGCAGAACCGCCCCATCGACGAGCCGTCGATCAGCTTGAACGGCGAGTCGGGCTTGTCGAACCAGCGCTGGGTCGAGAAGATCTCGAAGTGGATCTGCGGGCTCGACAGCTCGCCCGGGCCGACGGTGCCGACCCGACCGATCACCGCCCCGGCGTCGATCACGTAGTCGTAGCCCATCACCCCGACCTCGGGATCGAGCTCGGTCGCGGCGCTGCCCATCCAGCCCGGCGGCTCGCCGGCCGACGACTCGTCGGCCAGGTGCATGAACAGCGAGTACACGCGCACCGCCTGGGAGGCGATCGTCATGTCGTGGCGCATCAGCACGAAGTTGCTCGAGCCGATGTCGGTGTCGGGGCCCATGCGCGCGGCGATGACGCGCCCGGCGAACGGCGCGTACACCGGGCTGTCGGCGGGCGCCGGCAGGTGCACGCCGCCGTGCCACAGCCGGCTGGTGCCCCACGGCCCGACCGGGAAGAAGCCGGCCGACGCGGTCAGCTCGTTGGCGTCGTAGTACGGCTGGATCGCCGCCGGCAGATCGACCGGGTTCTCGGGCACGACCGGCTTGTCGTCGCCCTTGGCGCCCGCGACCTTGACCGGGAACACCCGCTGGCCGCGCAGCTTATCGATCCACTTCTTGAAGTCGAAGGGGCCCGGGTCCCACTTGCGGGTGGTCAGGTGGTAGTGGCCGCAGAAGCCGGCGAACGACGGCATCGGCAGGCTGTCGCCCTCGGCGGTGACCGGGCCGACCGCGCCCCACGCCGGCTTGGCCGGCAGCTGCGGGTCGCGCGGGTACTCGAGCGCCAGGTTGGGCAGGTGCTTCACCAGCGCGCCGGCGAGCATGTAGAACGCCTCGTACTGCTGCGGCGTGAAGTCGAACGACTTCATCTTGTGGCCGTTGATGAAGTAGTCGTCCGAGATCGGGTGCTTGACCGCGGCGTTGGCGTAGTAGTCGGGGTTGTCGAGGATGCCGCGGTTGCAGAACTCGACGCCGATCGAGTCGGAGTTGAACGCCGCCGCGTGGTAGCCCATGAGCGCCAGATCGAGGGTCTGGTAGATCGTGCCGTCGTTGTCGATCAGGAAGTGGCACGACAGGCCGCGCTCGTTGTGCAGCACGTTCATGCACACCTGCGACGAGTTCACGCCGTCGTGGTGCAGCACGAACTTCTTGATCACCGCCTGCACCGCCGACAGGCTGGGGTTCGGCGTGCGACGCAGCGCCGGGCGCGTGCTGTAGCGCTTGGGCCCCTTGTTCTTGGCGGTCGGCCCGGTGCAGCCGCCGGCCTGGATCATGTACCCGGTGTTGAGATCGAGCAGCCCCTCGACGGTGGAGTTCCACCGCTTGCCTTCCTCGTGGTTGATGAAGGTGGGGCCGAGGTCGACCCGGCCCTCGCCGGCGATGATGAGTTGGCCCATGGTGCTTCCTAGGGTTGCCAGAACCGCAGGTCGGTCGAACCGAGCCGCACGGTCATGCCGGGGAACAGCCGCACCGAGGTGACGCGGTTGCCGTTGGCGAAGGTGCCGTTGGTCGAGCCCAGATCGGTGAGCGTCCAGGCCTGACCGTCGAAGGTGATCTGCGCGTGGTTGCTCGACGCGGTGCCGTCGTGGGCAAGCGACAGGTGATGGCCGGGCGCCTTGCCCAGCGTGAAGCCGTGGTGCAGCGGCACCTGCCGGCCGGCCTCGGGGCCGGACATGACGATCAGCACCGGCCCGCCCGGCGCCACCGCGACCGGCGGCGGGGCGGCGGCCATCATGGGCGCGGGGCCCACGGGCTGCGGCGCGGGCGCGGGGCGGGGCGCGCCGCGGCGCCGCGCGATGGCGCGACCGCCCAGGCCGATCGCGACCAGCCCGAGCACGCCGCCGCCGCCGAGCATGATCCACAGCAGCACGCCGCGCCCGGGGCGGCGCGCGCGGGCGACGCAGACGTCGCGGACGCAGTAGGCGTCGGCCTCGCAGGTCTCCTTGCCGCACCGGGGCCCCGGCAGCTTCACGTCGGGCGCGGCCAGCGGCTCGCCGGCGAAGTTGATCGCGACCACCAGCTTCTTGCCGCCGACGTCGTCGAGCGGGGCCAGCGCGGTGAGGACGTACTGGTTGGCGAGCTGATCGACCAGCTGGCCGAGCGCCACCGGCCAGCCCTCGACCTCCTGGATCCACCGGAACGTGCCGCTCGACTGCTTGGCCAGCTCGCCGAGGGTCAGGAGCGGCTTGCGCGCCTTGGTCGGCGAGAAGCCCAGCGCGTGGACCCGCACGCCCTTCTTGCCCAGCGTCTGGCCGAGCTTGGTCACCTCGGCGCGGGTCTCGACCGGGACGCCGTCGCCGTCGGACACCACGATCACGATCGGCCGCTGCAGGAGACCCGGTTGCTTGGGCTTCTTGGCCAGCGCGAGCGCGCCGGCGTCGCTGACCGCCTTGACCAGCGCGACCTCGGTGGTGACGTCTTCGACCTCGAGCTTGGCCAGCGCGGCGCGGGCCTTGGCGACGGTCTCGAGGCGCTTCTGGCCGACGGTGGTGTTGCCGTAGCCGATCACCGCGATCTGCACGCGCGGCCCGAGCTTCTCGAGCGGCGTCAGCAGCCCGACGTCGAGGGCCTCGCGGATCGTCTCGAGGCTGCCGGCGAACGCGTCGGTGGTGGCGACCACCAGCACGACGTCGAGCTCGACCTCGGCCTGGGCCGCGAGCCCCCACGCGAACGGCACCTTGGCGCCGCCCAGCTTCACGGTCAGCTCGGGCTTGCCCTCTTGCGGGATCCGCGCGCCTTGCAGCTCGGTCGCCGACACCAGCGCGCGCACCCGGGCCAGGCCGTTGAGCGGCGACGGCCGCACGTCGACCTTGTCGATCAGCGCGTGATCGCGCTCGCCCGCCGTCGCCGGCCCCGCGGCGACCGCGGCGACCAGCGCGCACACCACCAGGGAGCGACTCGCCATCGTCGATACGGTAGCCAACCGGCCGGCGACTCGCAATCGCGGTCGGCGGCTGGCGCCCGGCAAGATCGGATCGCGGGCCGGCGTCAGCGCGTGCGCAGGCGGAAGCGGTGGGTCACCGGCACCCACGCGAGCAGGTCCATCTCGCCGGTGACGCTGCCGTCGGTCCAGTTGTTGATGACCAGCAGGTGGCCGCTGTCGCTGCGGCGGTCGGAGACGATGCCGATGTGGTCGGGGCCGCTGCGCGACGGGAATGTGTCGAACAGCACCAGGTCGCCGGGGCGCACCGGATCGGCGGGATCGTCGAGCGCGGCCACCCGCTGATCGAGGTGGCGGCGCAGGTAGGGTAGGAGCGTCTTGACCCGCCGGTGATCGATGTTGGGATCGCCCTTGCCCTTGACCATCGGGTAGGACCGCGGCGCGCGGGCGATGTCGGCGTGCAGCTCGGCCTGCAGATCGACGCCGGCGTTGCGCAGCGCGCGGACCACCACGTCGGTGCAGACGCCGTGATCGCGGCCGACGTCGCCCATCGGGTAGCGCAGCGACTCGTAGCCGCCGATGTAGGCGTCGGCGTTGATCGCGGTCTTGCGCGCGCCGAGCAGCACGTCGAGCGGATCGGGGATGCCGTCCTTGTCGCGATCCGGCGCGGCGGCCGCGGTGGTCAGGTTGCTGGCGGTCAGGAGCGGCGCCAGCTCGGCGCGATCGCCGGCGCGGAGCTTCAGGTGCTGCGCGCCGACGACCAGCTCGGTGGCGCCGGTCAGCGGGTACGGCTTGGTCGGCCAGCCGTCGACCGCGAGCACCAGCAGCGGGCGGGCGGGATCGACCGTGGCGGTGACCCGCGCCGGCGTCAGGTCGGGCGGCAGGGTGAGCTGGAGGTCGTCGTCGAGATCGGACCAGATGCCGCGATCGGTCACGCCGAGGCAGGTCTCGGCGGGGGCGCGGTGGGCGCCGGGGGGCGTCGCGGACGGGGCCGCCGACGCGGACGGGGCGGCGGCGGCGGGCGGCTCGGCATGTCCGTCGGCGCAGGCGGCGGCGCCCAGCGCGCCTAGGCCGGCGGCGAGCGCGGTCCGCAGGGCGGCGCGCAGAAACCGGGAACCGTCGGCCGAGGCCGGTGTCAGAGCCGGCTTCGAGCGGTCGCGCGCCTGACCCACCAGCGAGCTGGTCATACGTCTCCAGACGAACGAACGCCCCAGAAGTTGTATTTCAGCGATCGCCCTCGCGCGTTGACCCGACCCGCCCTTCGCACTACCGTAACCGCCGGAGATCCCATGAACGAGTACTCGAACTTCACCTCGCTGACCCCGCAGGACGAAGCCGCCATGGTCGTCTTCGAGCGCAGCACCACCGAGAACCTGCAGAAGTCGATGATGATCGCGCTGATCGCGGCGGTCGGCATCGGCCTCCTGAGCGTGGTCATCTTCTTCGGCTTCCCGCCGCCGGCCAAGAAGCACGCGGCGGCCGAGCCCGAGAAGGCGCAGACCCAGAAGGCCCCGGCCGAGGCCGCGCCCGCGCCGGCGAAGTGATCGAGCGAGGGCCGTGCGCCGACCGGCGCTGAGCGCGCTGGCGATCGCCGGCCTCGCGACGGCGTGCGCGCGCGTCGAGCGCCCGGTGCCGAGCCCGGCGCTGCGCCTGGCGGTGAGCGAGGCCTGGAACGGCGGCTCGCGGCTGGTGCTCGTCGACGAGCGCGGCGATCGCTGGGCGGTGCTGTCCGCGGGCCGGGCTGCGGCGCCGAGCCGCGACGAGCAGGCGGTGTTCTCGCCCGATGGGCGGTGGGTGGCGTTCGTGTCGTCGCGCGGGCGCGACCTGGCGCGGACCAGCCTGTGGGTGATGCCGGCGGCGGTGGGCGCGACCGCGGTGCGCGTCACCGACGGCACCGGCGACGACGTCGATCCGGTGTGGACGCCGGCCGGCGACGGGGTGGTGTTCGCGCGGCGGGTCGACGCGACCTTCGCGCTGGCGCGGGTGACGATCGCCGGCCGCGGCGACGCCGTCGCGATCGGCCCGGTCGAGCGGCTGACCACCGGCGCCGGCCACCACGTCGCGCCGTCGGTCGGCCCCGAGGGCGACATCGCGTACCAGGAGATCGATCGCGACGGCGGGCGCAGCCGGATCGCGCTGCGCGCCGCCGACGGCAGCGTCACGTTCCTGACCGACGGCCCGCGCGACGCGACGCCGGCGTGGCGGCCGGGTGTGGCCGAGCTGGCGTTCGCGCGCGCGGTCGATCGCCCCGCCGGCGGCCGCGACTTCGACCTGTTCGTGCTGCCGCTCGACGGGGCGCCGCGCCCGCTGCTCGATCTGGCCGGCACCGACGAGAGCGGCCCGCGCTGGTCGGCCGACGGCCGCTGGCTGTTCGCGACCGCGGTGATCGTCGACGTCGACGGCGCGCTGCCGGCGGTGGTCTACGTCGACGCGGCGGCGACGCCGGCGGTGCCGCGGATGCTGCGCGACCAGGTCGGCGCGATCGCCCGGCAGAGCCCGGCGCCGATGCCGGTGGCCCTCGACGCGGCGGCGCTGGCCGCCGGGCCGCCGTTCGTCGACGCGGTGGCCGCGGCGCTGCGCGAGCGCGCCTACGCGCGCAGCCTGACCGCGGTGGACGCCGGCGCGCCCGACGCGGCCGGGCTATAGTCGCGGGCATGATCCGTCGATGCCTCGCGGCGCTCCTGGTGAGCGCGGCGGCCTGCGGGGGTGGTCACCGCCCGCGCTACGCGCTGGCCCAGTCGGTCGCGCCGATCGTCGCCGCGCCGCCGCGCGCGGTGACCTACCGCGGCGGGCCGGCGTCGCTGTCGCGGGCGGCCGACGCGCAGATGGTGGTGATCGCGCCGAGCCGCTCGATCGCCGGGTCGACGCCCGAGGAGCGGCAGCGGGCCTACGACGACTGGAGCGCCGCCGCCGGCGCCAGCACCGCGCGCGACCACGGCTGGTTCGATCGCGAGGACGACCGCCACATCGTCGAGCTGCCGCGCTTCCGCATCGATCTGCTGCCGGTGACCAACGCCGCCTACGCCGAGTTCGTCGCCGACGGCGGCGCGCCGGCGCCGACGATGGACGCCGCGACCTGGGCGGCGCAGGGCTTCGCCCAGGACTGGGCCACCGAGGTCGAGCGGTTCGTGTGGCAGGGCGGCCAGCCGCCGCGCGGCCGCGCCGAGCACCCGGTGGTGCTGGTCGACTGGGACGACGCGGCGGCGTACTGCGCGTGGCGCGGGCAGGTGGTCGGCGCGGCGCGGCGGCTGCCCGGCGCGCACGAGTTCGAGAAAGCGGCGCGCGGCGACGCCGGCATGCCGTACCCGTGGGGCCCGACGTTCGATCGCGCGATGCTCAACAGCGCCGACGGCGGGCCGCGCGATACCGTCGCGGTCGGCAGCTTCCCGACGGCGATCAGCCCGGCCGGCGTGCTCGACCTGGCCGGCAACGTGTTCCAGTGGACGGCGACGCCGTGGCCGCCGGACGCGCGGCCGGCCAGCGACGGGCCGACGGCGGAGATGACGGTCAAGGGCTCGGCCTGGGACGATCACGCCGGGCTCGGGCGCGGCGCCGCGTGGCACGGCCGGCCGCGCCACGCCCGCCACGTCATCGTCGGCTTCCGCTGCGCCGGACCATGATCGCGATCGTCGTGCACGGCGGCGCCGGCGCCCTCGAGCCCGCGCTCCACGGCGCCGCGACCACCGGCTGCGCCCGCGCGGCGCGGCGCGGGTTCGCGCTCCTGGCCGACGGCGGCGCGGCGCTCGACGCGGCGCAGGCCGCGGTGCGCGCGCTCGAGGACGACCCGCTGTTCAACGCCGGCGTCGGCGCGGTGCTGACCCGCGCCGGCACGGTCGAGCTCGACGCCGCGATCATGGACGGCCACGCCGGGCGGATCGGCGCGGTGGCCGCGGTGCCGGATCTGCGTCGGCCGATCGATCTGGCGCGGGCGGTGCTCGACGACGGCGCCCACGTGCTGCTCGCCGGCGCGCAGGCGTGGGACTTCGCGCGGCAGGTCGGCCACGCGCCGGCGCCGCCGGGGACGCTGGTGACCGCGCGGGCGCTGGCCCGCTGGCGCGCGCGGCTCGCGGAGCTCGGCGGCGGCACCGTCGGCGCGGTGGCGCTCGACGCGGCCGGCCGGCTGGCCGCGGCCACCTCGACCGGCGGCATCCTCGGCAAGCGCCGCGGTCGCGTCGGCGACTCGCCGCTGCCGGGCTGCGGCACCTGGGCCGATCGCGGGCTGGCCGCGTCGGCGACCGGCCCCGGCGAGGCGATCATCCGCGCGACCTTGACCCGCCGGCTGGCGCTGGCGGTCGCGGCCGGGGCGACGCCGGCCGACGCGGCGGCGGCGCTGCTCGACGAGCTGCTCGCCACCGACGGCGCGGCCGGCGCGGCCGGGGTGATCGCGGTCGATCGCGGCGGCCGCGTCGCCGCCACCCACCGCACGCCGACGATGGCGTTCGCCGCCGTGCGCGACGATGGCCGCGGCGCGCGCAGCGCCGCGGGCACCTCCACCACCGCCGCCGCCCTCGAAGCTCAGCTGGCGCCGGACGGCGCCGCGCTCGACGCGATCACATGAAGAACGTGAACTTCTCGCTCTCGTTGGCCTTCGGCCCGAGCACGCCCTCGAGGTCGTTGCCGGCCTCGATGACCTCTTGCAGCTTCTTGCGGATCGCGTCGACGCGCTTGGCGTAGTGCGCGAGCGCGGCGCTGCCGCCCGCGGTCTGGACCAGGCTGTCGAACACCGCCGTCGGCGAGATGATGAGCAGCTTCTTGTTGGGGATCGCCGCGCCCGGGTCGAGGCCCTGGCCAGGGATCGCGAAGTCGCCGCGGACCCAGAAGCCGCTGGCCGACGCGCGGTAGGTCAGCGTCTCGACGTTGCCGTCGGCGCAGGTGCCGCTCGACGCCGGCTTGGTGTCGCCGGCGCAGATCGGCGGACCCAGCTCGACCAGCTTGGCGCCGAAGCCGCCGCCAGCGGCGCCCTCCTCGGGGGTCGGGTTCGACACCAGCACCGCGTAGCGCACGCCGACGGCCTGCTCGAAGCCCGAGTTGGCCGGCAGCTTCATCTTCTCGATGCCGTCGCGGGCCGCGTTCAGGCCCTGGTCGTCGAACTTCGCCGTCTTGATGTGGTCGTTGATCATCTGCTTGAGCTGCGCCACTGAGGCGTAGAACTGCAGGATCTTCGAGGCCAGCTCGGGGTTCAGGTTGTTCTGCTTGGCCTTGAAGATGATCGCGTCCTTGAGTTCGACCTTGTCGAACGCCGTGAGCGCGTTGGTCACTTCCTTGCCCTGGTTGTCCTTGGCCTTGTTGACCGATTCGGCCAGCTGCACCAGGGACTTCTTGACCGCCTTGACGTCCTTCAGGATGAACTTCGAGTCGCGGATGCCCGCGTTGTAGAAGTTCGCGTCCTTCGACACGCCGCGGATCGCGACGCCGAGGATGAACGGGATCAGCGCGATCGCTGCGTACTTGGCGATCGTGGCGCCGCGCGCGCTGGCGCTGACGCTCTCGACCGGCTTGCCGTCGTTGACGATGACGATCTCGGGCGCGCGCTGGGCCGCGCCCATCTGCGCCATCGCGTTCATCGCGCCGAACGGATCTTCGGCGGCGTTGGGGACGACCGGGGCGGGCGGTCCGGCCGGCTGGGGCGGCACCGCGCCCGGGGGCGGCGGCACGGCCAGGCCCGGCGGCGGCACGACCGCGGGCATCCCCGCGGTCTTGGTACCCACGGGTTGGGGCGACGTGCCCTTCTTGAGCCCGAGGCGGGCCTTCAGGTCGTTGATGTCGCGGCTTCCCGACTTCTTGGGCGGCTGCTGCTGGCTCACGTAGAGGGCCTCCGTTCGGCCCGGGGACATTAGGGACCCGAACCTGTAGCTGTCAAGCATTGGCGAAGAATTCGGCCTACTTCGCCGCGATCGTCGACGTGTGCGGCGGACTCACGGCGATCGTGAAGCGCTGTTCACGGGATCGCGCGGGCCACCGTCATCGTCGAGCTAACCTTCGGAGAAGTGCAGGGTCGATGATCGTGACACACGCCGGCGGCCGCGATTGCCGTTGGCGTGCGAGCTGCAATGACCCGCCACGCCGCCCGTACGCTAGACCGTTCCCCGGCGTTACGCGTCTGACCAATGACGTCCGCCCGCCAAGGAGTCCGCCCGTGACCCGCACCCACCGCATCGCCCTCCTGCTCGCCGGTAGCGCCCTCATCGCCGGGGCCCAGGCCGCCTCGGCCGACGTCCGCATCAGCGTCGGCGGCGGCATCCGCTTCGGCGGCTCGGTCCGGGCCCACTGGGTCCAGCGCCACGTCCATCGCCCGGCGGTGCACGTCGGCGGCTCGATCTGGATCGGCGGTGGCGGCTACTACCAGCCGTTCGCCCAGCCGCCGCCCCCGCCGCCGCCGCCGATGGCGTGCAACTGCGAGCAGCCGCAGACCTACTACCCGATCGCGCCGGCCCCGGTCGGCTACGCCACGGTGGCCGCGCCGGCGCCCGCCGCCGAGCCGCTGTCGCGCTTCGGCATCGGCGTGTTCATGGGCGGCGTGTCGGTCGACGGCGAGCACGAGGGCAAGGACGCCGGCCTGGTCGGCCAGTTCCGGCTGACCCGCGGCCTCATCCTCGAGGGCGAGGTCGCCAAGAACGAGCTCGCCGACGGCGCGCGCGTCGACCGCCGCATCATGGCGGGCCTGCAGCTCGAGCTGCGGCCGCAGCGGCGGATGACGCCGTACCTGGCCGCGGCGGTCGGCACGACCCAGGTCGAGATCGGTGACACGTGGCAGGACAACCAGGGCCTGGCCGAGGTCGGCGCCGGCCTGCGCTACCGCCTGAGCGAGCGCTTCGCGCTGTTCGGCGACATCCGCGTCGGCCAGCGCCAGCTCGCCGATCAAGAGGCGGCGCCGGTGCCGGTCGACAGCAACATGGCGCGCGTCATGCCCGCCGCCGACGAGAACTACTCGCGCGTCCGCCTCGGCGGCATGTTGACGTTCTGAGTTGCAGGGGGCTGGTCGCCCAGCCCCCCTCGATCCCGGGCAAGCCGGGATCGAGCCTCCCCCCAGGACGCGAAACCTCCCGGGCTCGCCGACTGGTGCTCGTCCGACAAGCGGACAAGCTCTGCGTTGCAGGGAGCTGATCGCGCAGCCCCCTCGAGCTCGGCGAACGCCGGCTAGCTGAAGAGCGTGACCAGGTCGGCGTGGCGGGCGCGGGCGTCGGCCTCGCCGAGCTCGATGAGCGTGCCGGCGAAGGCGCCGTCGAACAGCAGGTACGAGAGCAGGTCGCCGGCGCGGTGCGACTCGCCGTCGGCGAGCCAGCGCAGCGCCAGGCCGGCGGCGCCGCGGCCGACCGCGAACCGGCCGGCGGTGACGTGCTCGGCGGCCATCACGCCGACGTCGCGCGATGGCTCGAGGTGGACGACGTCGATCGGCCACAGCGGCGCGGCGCCGACGCTGGTGAGCTCCTCGGCCATCGCGTCGACGAACCCGGCGCCGTAGCGGCGGGTGCCGGCGGCGAGCAGCTGGTTCACCTTGTCGAGGCGATCGAGGTCGCTGTCGAGGCCGTCGACGAACAGCGCGTTGAGCGCCTTGCCCGCGAGGTACAGCGGCGACGCCGCGGCCTGGCGCCGCGCGGCGGCCTCGGCGGTGCCGGGGCGGTCGCCGCTGCCGGGGTTGATCAACAGCACGCGGCGCGCGCCGAGCTTGAGCGCGGGCGCCAGCGGCACCATCTGCCGCAGGCCGCCGTCGCAGTACAGATCGTCGGCGATGCTCACCGCGGGGAACAACAGCGGGATCGCCGCCGACGCCAGCGCGTGGTGCACGTCGAGCGTGGTCGCGATCATCGACCCGGCGTCGGGGCCCGGCCGCGGCGCGAGCCGGCCCTGGTAGAACACCGCCGCCTTGCCCGACGCGACGTGGGTCGTGGCCAGCGCCACCGCGTTGAGATCGCCGGACGTCAGGTTCGCGGCGATCGCCGGCGTCGTCACCTCGCGGCGCAGGATCCGCTCGAACGGGCGGGGATCGAGCAGGCCGCCGCGCGCGCCGTGGGCGCGCAGCGCGCGCTTGAGCCGGCGGGGCAGCCCGGCGACGTCGGCGACCATCGCGATCACCTCGATCGCCGAGGGCCGGAGCAGCGCGCTCAGCTCGAGCGAGGTCCACGCGTCGCACAGCCGATCGACCGCGACCCACGGATCGGCGGCGTGCGCGGCCAGCCCCAGCGCGTTGATGCTGCCGGCCGAGGTGCCCGACAGGATGTCGAAGCGGAAGCGCCGCGGCAGATCGCGCGCGACCTCGCGCACCAGGTAGCGCAGCACGCCCGCCTGGTACGCGCCCAGCGCCGACGCACCCGCTAGCACGACCGCGGTGTGCGATCCGGACGCAGACAACATGCGCCATCGTGCCACGGATCGCCGGGCGCGATGCGCGGCCGGCCGCGCTACGGCGTCGCAGGCGCGTCGTCGTCGGCGAGGCCGTCGTCGGCGGTGTCGAGCTCGGACGTCGGCGCCGCGACCCCGGCGATCGCGGTGGTCGGCTCGTCGAGGGCCGGCGCGGCGGGGGCGGCCGGCGGCGCGGTCGCGACGAGGTAGCGGTCGAGCTCGGTCAGCACCTGCTCGTGCGCGGCGCGCACGGCGAGCTTGCGGCCCTGGCTGTGGCCGTTGGTGACCAGCGCGAAGGCCAGCGTCCGGCCGTCGGGGCCGTCGAGCAGGCCCGACAGCGCGATCACGCCGGTGAGCGTGCCGGTCTTGGCGATCACCCGGCCGCGCAGGCTCGAGCGGAACCGGCCGCGCAGCGTGCCGTCGACGCCGGCCACCGACAGCGAGCGCCGGAACGCCGCGGCGCGCGCGGCCTCCTCGGGGCTGCTCGGCGCGGCGGCGCCGGTCGCGACCCGCACCACCGCCACCAGCTGGCGCGGCGACAGCTCGGTGCGGTACGACAGGCCCGAGCCGGTGTCGAGCACGGCGTCCTTCTTGCCGATGCCGCTGGTGCGATCGAGCCACGCGTACATCGCGTCGACGCCGTCGGCCATCGACGGCAGCTCGCCGCGGGCCAGCGCGGTGGTCGTGGTAAGCACGCGATCGGCCAGCCAGTTGATGCTGCGCTTGTTGATCTGCGCGACGATGTCGGCCAGCGGCGCCGAGCGGTGCACGCCGAGCGGCACCGGCAGCACGCCGCGCGCGGTGGCCTCGGCGACGAAGGCCGGCAGCGGCGCGACGTGGACGTCGCCAGCGACGGTGACGCCGGCCTTGGCCAGCGCCGCGCGCAGGAGGTGGGCGGCGTAGAGGTGCCGCTCCTTGGTCGACAGGAAGTGAGCGGAGGTCTTGCCCTTGCCGATCGTGCCGGCGACGATCACCTGCAGCCGCTTGTGGCCGCCGCGATCCACCAGCGCGGTGGTGACGGTGACGCCGGCCTTCTTCTTGACCTTGGCGCGCTTGCTGGTGGTGGCGCGGTTGATGACCTCGATGAAGTCGGACGCCGGGCCGACGGCGACCTGGGGCGCGGCGCCGGGCGCGCCGGCGACGACCTCGACGTGCAGGCGGGCGCGGTAGATGCCGTCGCGGGTGGCCTGCTCGCCGACCACGACGTCGCCGGCGATGGCGCGCACGCCGCCGGCCGCGACCTGCGCGGCCAGCTCGTCGAGGCCGCCGATGGCCAGCGTCGGATCGAAGCTGCCGTGCAGGTAGACGTCGCCAGCGACCGCGCCGGCGGCGTCGGGGCGCGCGCCGAGCAGGCGGGTGGTGTAGCGGAACGCGGGGCCGACCTGATCGAGCGCGGTGGCGGTGGCGATCAGCTTGACGTTCGACGCCGGGTTGAGCGGATCGTCGGGGTGGCTGGCGAACAGCTCGGCGCCGGTGGCGGCGTCGACGACGTACAGGCCGGTGGTGCCGAAGCGCAGCGGGCCGCGCAGGATCGCGTCGAGCGCGTCGGCGGTGCGCTCGGCCGGGGTCAGCGCGACCGCGTCGAGGCGGGCGCGCGGCTCGCTCGGGCCGCGCACCGCGCCGGCGATCATCACGCGCGGCGCGGCGTCGGGGCGCGGCGGCCGGGCGGTGGCGCGCGCGGGGCCGCGGACCGGGCGCGCGGTCGGGCGCGCGGTCGGGCGCGGCCGCGGCTTGGCCCGGGGGGGCGTGCGGGTCGGCCGCGAGCGCGAGGTCGCGACCGCGTGCTTGCCGCGGGTGCGCGGCTGCGCCGACGCCGGCGCGGTGCCGAGCAGCATCGCGAGCAACGTGATGAGGACGATCGATCGCTTCATGCGCGCACCATCACGTAGCTGGCGCCGGTGCCGCCGTCGGCGGCCCGGGCCGGGCAGAAGGCGGCGACCAGCCCCGACGCGGGGCCGGCCAGGTGATCGACCACCAGCTCGCGCAGCGTCGCGACCCCACCGGCGTGCAGGCCCTTGCCGTGGATGATCAGCACGCAGCGCCGACGCAGGCGCACCGACTCGAGGAGGAACGCGTCGAGCGCCGGGATGGCGCTGGCGGTGGTGAGGCCGTGGAGATCGAGGGTGGCCTCGGCGCGGACCGCGCCGCGGCGCAGCTCGCCGAGCTGGGCGCGGTTGACGCCGGGGCCGCGACCGCTGACCTCGTCGGTGGTGCCCTCGAGCGTGATCGCCTGACGCGGCGGCAGCGTCGCGGGCGGCGTCACCAGCACCTTGGGCGGCACCACCGGCACGCGATCGCGGCCGGCCAGCGGCACGGCGCCGTCGATCGCGCCCAGGAACAGCGCCTCGTCCTCGGGGCTGACCCGCGGCTTGGCTGGCCTGGCTGGCTTGGGTGACCGCCCCATACCTCCAACCTAGGGCAACGGCTCGGCGCAGGCCAGAAATCTTCGTCGCCGATGTGACGGCGTGGCGCGGGACCGGCGCGGCGCGCGTGCGCGAGGTGGACGTCACAGGCGGCGAGCGCCTGTGAGGCGGGGCACGCTGGTCGGCGGCGGCGCGCTCCGTACAGTCGGCGCGCGATGTCCAAGCGAATCTTGCCCCTGATCCTCGGCGCGGCGGCCTGCGGTGGCGGCGACGGCGTGACCGTCGTGCCCGACGCGCCGCCGGCGATCGACGCGCCGCGCCCGCCCGGCATGTACGACGATCCGGCCGACTTCGATCGCGCCGGCTGCGTCGCCGGCAGCCTGGCCGGGCTCGATCCGCAGGGCATCTACCACCTGCAGGTCGACTTCGAGGGCTTCACCTCGACCACCGCGATGCGCTTCGACGTGCTGGCGCCGGGGCAGTTCGCCGGCGTGCTCGGCGGCCGCGACGCGACCCGCGCGCTGGCGACCGCCGACGATCTGTTCCTGTACCGCGAGATCGATCCCACCAACACCCGCACGCTCGATCTGTGCGCCAGCGCGGGCGGGCAGGTCACCGGCCAGTACGCGTTCTGCAACGACGGCGGTTGCTTCCTCGGGCAGGTCACCGGCAAGAAGGTCGAGCGGCTCGCCGAGCCGGCGGCGTCGGGCCTGGCGCTGCTCGGCGAGTACCACGACCCGGCGTGGCCCGAGGGCATCGGCGTCAACGTGCGCGTCGTCGGCGATCGCGCGTACCTCGCGCGCTACCAGGACGGGCTGCGCATCCTCGACATCGCCGACCCGGCCCACGTCGTCGAGGTCGGCCACGCGCCGACCGAGGACACCACCGGCCGCGAGATCTACAACGACGTCAAGCTGGTCGACGCCGGCGGCCGGCGCTACGCGATCGTCGGCTCGAACCTGGCCGGCGCGGTGGTGTGGGACGTGACCGCGCCGGCGACGCCGACGATCGTCGCCCACATGGGCACGTCGAGCGGCGGCGATCCGATCAACGTGCACACGGTGTTCGTCGACGGCGGCAAGGCGTACCTGGCCAACACCGATCTCGGCCTCGAGATCTACGACGTCGCCGACCCCGCGCACCCGGTGCGGCTGGGCGAGGTGCGCAACCCGAGCGCCGGCGGCGACGTGTTTCTGCACGATCTCTCGGTGCAGGGGCCGCGCGCGTACCTGAACTTCTGGGCCGCCGGCATGGTGATCGCCGACGTGTCGAACCCGGCGGCGCCGACGGTGGTCGGCACCTTCGCCGACTACGGCGAGACCTCGAGCCACTCGAACTGGGTGACCCAGGTCGGCGCGCGCCGGATCGCGGCCCACGGCGACGAGCAGTGGGGCAGCCACCTGCGCCTGGTCGACGTCACCGAGGGCACCGGCGGGTTCTTGCAGCAGACCGGCGAGTGGAAGACCCGCGACGAGGTCAGCGCCCACAACATCATGGCGTTCGGCTCGATCGTCTACGTCGCGTACTACCAGGACGGCGTGCGGCTGATCGACATCGCCGACCCGGCGCACCCGCGCCCGGTGGCGTGGTTCAACACCTGGCCCGGCTACGATCGCGGCTACGGCCACAGCTTCTTCGAGGGCGCGGTCGGCATCGACGTCGATCTGGCGCGCAAGCGGATCTACGTCGCCGACTCCAACCGCGATCTGATCATCCTGGCCGACACGCGGCCGTGACCGGGGCGCCCTACAGCGTCAGCGCGACCTGGTAGACGCCGTCGCCGCTGGTGGCGGTGCCGGTCACGGTGGTCGCGCCGGGCATGCGCAGCGTGCCGCCGCTGCCGTCGTCCATGAGCGCGCCGCTCATCGTCAGGTTCAAGGTGGCGTCGCCCTCGATGGCGCCGGTCAGGTGGTAGGTGCCGGTCAGCTCGCCGGTGAACGTGCCGCTGGGGATGTCGCGCAGCGACAGGTGCAGGTACGGCTGGGTCGCGGTCGCCAGGTCGGTGTCGTACTGGATCGAGATCGTGGTGCCGTCCTCGTCGATCACGAACGGGCCGTCGTCGTAGTCGACCATGCCGACGTAGAGGCGCATCTCCTTGTTGGCCGACGCGCCCTGATCGACCTGGCCGGTGATGGCCAGCGTGCCGGCGGCGTCGCCGGTGGTCATCTGCGGCGGGATGTTGGCGGAGCTGGCGGCGTTGAAGCCGGCGAAGCCCAGCGTCAGCGACTTGGCGACCGAGCCGTCGAGGCCCAGGTACGCGCGGCGGGCCGCCTCGTCGGAGTCGATGGCGTCGTCGTCGGCACACGCCACGAGCAAGGGCAGCGCGGCGACCGCGAACAGGATGGAGCGCATGGCCGTCAGTCGCGCCAGGCGGCGCCGCGGTCGCAGCGATCGTCACGTGCGGGTAGGGTAGAGTGCGCCGATGCGGGCGTTGACCTCCGCCGAGCTGGCGTGGTGGCGCGCCCAGGTGGCGCGCCTGACGCCGTTGACCGACGCCGACGTCGCCGCGGTGGCGGGGCAGCTGCGGATGCGGATGCTGGCCGAAGGCGAGCCGTACCTGCGCAGCGGCGCGCCGGCGACCGCGGTCGGGCTGGTGCGCAGCGGCTTGTTGCGCGAGGCGTTCCTGCTCGCGGATGGCCGCGAGCGGGTGCGGGCGTTCGGCATCGCCGGCGACTTCGCCGGCTCGCTGTCGGATCTGCTGACCGGCGGCGCGGCGCGCTGCGAGGTGATCGCGTGCGCGCCGACCCGCGTGATCACGCTGCCGTGGGCGGCGGTGACCCACGCGGTGGCGACCCGGCCGGCGTGGCGCGCGGCGCTGGCGGCGGCGACCCAGCGGCTGTACCTGATCAAGGCCGAGCGCGAGTACGAGCTGATGGCGCTCGACGCGGCGGCGCGCTACCAGCGGTTCCGCGCGCGCATGGGCGCGGCCGGCGACGAGCTGCCGCTGGTGCACGTGGCGTCGTACCTGGGCATCACGCCGGAGCACCTGTCGCGGCTGCGGCGCCGGCTGGGGCTGGCGCGCGCGCGGCCCGCCGCAGCATCACGATCGCCGCGCCGAAGCCGCTCATGAACGCGGCCCAGCGGCCGACGCCGACCGCGGCCTCGAGCGCCGGCGACGCCCACGCCAGCGCGCCCATCACCGGCAGCGGCAGGCCGATCATCCACGCGAAGGCGCGCTCGCTCGGCGTCGCGCGCGGCAGCCCGAGCGCCAGGAACGCCAGCGCCAGGTAGCTCAGGTGGAACTTCACCTGCGACAGCACGTGCTGCAGCTCGAGCATCGTGCCGTCGACCGGCAGGCCGGCCTCGGCGGCCTTGGCCACCGCGAGCAGGTGGTGGTCCTCGATCATGTCGAGCACCGCGACCGCCAGCATCGCGCGGACCCCGAGGCGGACCAGCGGATCGCCGGCGACGCCGAGCGCGCGCGGCAGCATCACGAAGAACCCGGCGTAGGCGATCAGGAACAGCGCGTCGAGCGCGACGATGGCCCGCAGCGCCGGCGCGCCGGCGGCGATCGCCGGGAGGTAGTCGGGGCGGATCACCTCGAACGGCTCCTGCGCGACGCCGGTGGCGGCGGTGATCGCGACCATCGCGGTGAGCAGCGTGGCGGCGGTGGCGGCGAGCGCGGTGGCGAGACGGTTGGCGTGGGCGGTGGTCGGTGGCGGAGCGATCATGCGCCGAGCGTGGGTCACCGCGGCGGCGCGCGCCTTGACCTGCATCAAGGCTGGCGCGCGGGGGCGCGTTTGGTAGGCTCGCGCCGCGATGTCCAAGCCCAAGCTCAAGGTCGGAGTCCTCGGCGCCACCGGCATGGTCGGTCAGCGCTTCGTGTCGCTGCTCGCCAACCACCCGTGGTTCGAGGTCACCGTCGTCGCCGCCAGCCCGAGCTCGGCCGGCAAGTCGTACGCCGACGCGGTCGCGGGCCGCTGGTCGCTGGCCGAGCCGACGCCGGCGGCCGCCGCGGCGCTCACCGTCGTCGACGCCGCCGACGTGGCCGGCGTCGCCGGCGCGGTCGACTTCGTGTTCTGCGCGGTCGACATGGCCAAGGACGCCACCGCCAAGCTCGAGGACGACTACGCGCGGGCGGAGACCCCGGTGGTGTCGAACAACTCGGCGCACCGGGCCACCCCCGACGTGCCGATGATGATCCCCGAGATCAACGCCGACCACGCCGCGGTGATCGCGGCGCAGCGCCGTCGCCACGGCGTCAGCCGCGGCTTCGTCGCGGTCAAGCCCAACTGCTCGCTGCAGAGCTACGTGCCGGCGATCCACCCGCTCAAGGCGTTCGGCCCCAACCGCATCGCGGTGTGCACGTACCAGGCGATCTCCGGCGCCGGCAAGACCTTCGCGTCGTGGCCGGAGATGGTCGACAACGTCATCCCGTTCATCAAGGGCGAGGAGGAGAAGAGCGAGCAGGAGCCGCTGAAGATCTGGGGCCAGGTGATCGACGGCCGGATCGTGCCGGCGACGTCGCCGACGATCAGCGCCCAGTGCCTCCGCGTGCCGGTGTCCGACGGCCACATGGCGGCGGTGTTCGTCGGCTTCGACAAGAAGCCGGGCAAGGACGAGATCCTCGCGGCGTGGCGCGACTACGCCGGCGCGCCGCAGCGGCTGAAGCTGCCGAGCGCGCCGACGCCGTTCCTGCAGTACTTCGAGGACGACAGCCGGCCGCAGACGCGCCTCGATCGCGACGCCGGCGGCGGCCAGGCCATCACGATCGGGCGGCTGCGCCCCGACGCGGTGTTCGACTGGCGGTTCGTCGCGCTGTCGCACAACACGGTGCGCGGCGCGGCCGGCGGCGCGGTCTTGACCGCGGAGTTGCTGGCGGCCGAGGGCTACCTCGCCGCGAAGTAGGCGGGCGCCGCTCAGCCGGCGCCGACGGGGACCAGGCGGGGCAGGGCCGCGAAGCCGCGCCGGCGCTCGCGGGTGCGGATGACGGCGCGGCCGGCGCGCTCGGCGGCGAGGTCGATCGCGGCGTGGACGTCGGCGTCGGCGGCCTCGACCACCACCGCGGGGAGCTCGTCGCCGACGATCCGCATCCGACACCGCTTGTCGACGCCGCCGCGCGGGCCGTTGACGTCGGCCAGCGTGACCTGGACCGCGCGCACCGCGGGGCCGAGGCGACCGAGCGCGAACGCCAGGCGGCGGCGGACGTGGTCGCGGAGCGCGGGCGTGAGGTCGAGCTGGCGGGTGCGGATCACGATCTCCATGAGAGCCTCCGGTGGTGATGGGACGACGTGGATCCTTTGTGGCGCCGAAACGCGGTGCGGTCCATGCGCAAGAACGGCATCGACATGTCGGGATTGTCGACGTGTGGTACGGTGGGCCGTGACCGCGCTCGTCACCCTCACCACCGATTTCGGCGGCGCCGACGGCTACGTCGGCGCGATGAAGGGCGTGCTGGCGCGGCTGGCGCCCGAGGCGCGCGTCGTCGACGTCGCCCACGAGGTGCCGCGCCACGACGTGGCCCACGCGGCGTGGGTGGTGCACACCGCGTGGCGCGCGTTCCCGATCGGCACCGTCCACGTGGTGGTGGTCGATCCGGGCGTCGGCGGCGACCGCGCCGAGGTGGTGGTGGCGGTCGACGGCCACCGCTTCGTCGGCCCCGACAACGGCGTGTTCGCCTACGTCGCGGCGCGGCCCGACGCCGCCTACGCGATCACCTCGACCGCGTTCCGCGCGGCGACCGTCGCGCCGACCTTCCACGGCCGCGACGTGTTCGCGCCGGCGGCGGCGGCGCTGGCGCGGGGGCTGCCCGAGCGGCTGGCCGGGCCGGCGACCTGCCTGGCCGGCGCGCTGCCGTGGCCGGCGCTCGCCGTCGACGGCCGCGGCGTCGTGGTCCACGTCGATCGCTGGGGCAACCTGATCACCAACCTCGACGGCGCGGCGCCCGCGGTGCGGATCGCCGGCCACACCGTCGCGGTGGTCGCGACCTACGCCGCGGTGGCGCCCGGCGCGCTCCTGGCCTACCGCGGCTCGAGCGGGACGCTGGAGATCGCGGTGCGCGACGGCGCGGCGGCGGCGGCGCTCGGCGTCGGCCGCGGCGCTGCCGTGGAGGTCGCGTGACCGCGCGCGTCGACGTCGCGATCCACGGGCTGGCGGCCGGCGGCGACGGCGTCGGCAAGGATCCCGACGGCCGCACCGTCTTCGTCGCGGCGACCGCGCCGGGCGATCGCGTGACGGCGCGGGTCGTCGAGGGCCACGCGCGGTGGGCGCGCGGCGAGCTGGTGCGCGTCGACGTCGCCGGGCCGGGGCGGATCGCGCCGGCGTGCCCGCAGTTCGCGGCGCGCGCCTGCGGCGGCTGCGACTGGGCCCACGTCGACGTCGCGACCCAGCGGGCGCAGAAGCACGCGATCGTCGCCGGCCAGGTGCGGCGGCTGATCGCCGCCGGCGCGACGCTGGCGCCGCTGGCCAGCCCCGAGGCCGACTGGGGCTGGCGGCGGCGGGCGCGGCTGGCGGTGGTCGGCGGCGCGATCGGCTTCCACGCGCCGCGCGCGCACCGGGTCACCGACATCGACGCGTGCCCGCAGCTCGCGCCGGCGCTGGCGGCGGCGCTGACCGCCGTGCGCGCGGCGCGGGCCGCGGTGTTCGCGGGCGACGGCGAGCTGCACCTGCTGGCGGGGGCCGAGGGCGTCCACGCGGTGATCGCCGCGCCGTGCCGCGCCGACGGCGCGCGGGCGCTGGTCGGCCGGGGCGGGATCGTCGGCGTCGCCTGGCCCGACGGCGCGGCCGGCGCCGACGCGGTGACGATCGACGGCGGGCTGGTGGCGCGGGCCGACGGCTTCGCCCAGGCCGGCGCCGCCGGCAACCTGGCGCTGCGCGCGGCGGTGCTCGCGGCCGCGGCGATCGCGCCGCGCGCGCGCGTGCTCGAGCTGTACGCTGGCGGCGGCAACTTCACGCGCGATCTGATCGCGGCCGGCGCCCAGGTCACCGCCACCGACGTGGTCGCGCCGCGCCGCCCCGGCGCGCTGGCCGCGCAGTTCGTAGTCGGCCCGGCGGCCGGCGTGGTGCCGGCGCTGCTCGCCGCCGAGCAGCGCTTCGACGTGGTCGTGCTCGACCCGCCGCGCACCGGCGCCAAGGACGTGATCGACCTGCTCGCGGCCACCGGCGCGGACCGCGTGGTCTACGTGTCGTGCGACGCGGCGACCTTCGCCCGCGACGGCGAGCGCCTGGTCGCGGCCGGGTTCGCGCCGCGCACCATCGCGCCGTTCGACCTGATGCCGCAGACCGCGCACGTCGAGCTGGTCGCGACGTTCACGCGCCCGGGCTGAGCGGCGCGGCGGCGTCGCCGTCGGTCAGCGCCGCGGCCAGCCCGCGCACCTCGAGCGACGCGCTGGGCAGCCGCGCCCGCGGATCGATCGCCGCGAACGGCCACGCCACCGCGACCACCCGCGCGTCGGGCAGCCCGATCGCGGCCAGCGCCGCCGCCGGTGGCCCCAGCACCGCCTCGGCGTCGTCGGCGAGCCGGGCCCGCAACCACGCGCGGAACGCCGGCCCGGCCGCCGGCGCGCCGTCGAGCCGCAGCGCGCGGGGCCGCTGGACGGCGCCGCCCGGCAGGCGCGGGCCGAAGCCGAACCCGAGCACCCGCGCCGCTTGCACGCCGGCCGCGCGCGCGCCCTCGACGCGCTCGATCACCAGCGCCCAGTCGTCGCCGGCGCGCGCGGCGATCGCGCGGAAGCCGTGGGGCGTGCGATCGCCCGTGCCGCCGGGCGCGGGCCAGGCCCGCACCCGCGTCGCGGTGAGCTCGAGCGCGCACGCGTCGAGGTGGCCGAGGATGTCCGACGCCGTCGCCGGGCGCGCGGGCGGCGGCACCGGCGCGTCGGGGCACCGCCAGCGGAGCGCGGTCAGGTGCGCGATCGCGCGCGGCGCCGGCCGGCGCGCGGTCAGGCCGCGGGCGGCCTCGGCGGGATGGCGATCGCACCACGCGCGCAGCAGATCGAGCGGGCTGCCGTCGATCCGCGCGATCCGCCACGCGAGGTCGAACGCCGCCGCGTCGCCGCAGGCCAGGAGGCACGGGACGACGCACCACGGCTGGTTGTGCAGCACGCCGGCGCCGTCGACGCGGGTGGCCAGCCACGGCACGATCGCGTCGCCGTAGCGCCGGTGGAGATCGACGTTGTCGAAGCCGCGCGGGTGGAACTCCCAGCGCAGCCGCGTCGCGACGGCGACGAACTCGGCGGCGTCGGCGAGCGACAGCAGCGCGGCCCACAGCCGATCGCTGGTCAGCACGAAGCCGGCCGGGGTGTGGGCGGCGTCGCCGTCGTCGCCGCGCACGAACGCCGCGGCGCCGGCCAGGAGCGCGCGCGCGTCGGCCAGGCGCATCAGGCCGCGCCCGTCGAGGATCGCCACGCCGCCGCCGCGCACCGCGTCGGTGACCTGCGGATCGACCATCACCCGAGCTGCTGGTACACGCGCACCCGGCTGAAGTCGCGGGCGGCGAGCTCGGCGGCGGTCAGGATGAAGTACAGCGAGTCGCAGTCGCCGAACTGGAACTCGGCGGCGTCGTCGGAGCTGACCTCGAACAGCAGCTGATCGTCGGGCTGCTGGGCGTCGACGTAGTCCTGGCCGGTGACGTGCCCGAGCAGGTGGTTCTGCGGCGCGTCCTCGCCGCCCGGCTGGTAGCGGCGTTGCTGGTCGGCGGTGAAGTCCTGGTAGACCTCCTTGAGGCTGGCCGGCACGAACGGCCCGACGCCGCCCGGCGCCATCGCGCACGCGCTCGCTGTCACCGCGGCGAGGCCGTGGATGAACGGCGCGATCTGCGGCGTGTCGGAGAACTCGCTCTGCCACTCCACCGCCGGCGGCGTCGCGCGCACCAGCTCGCTCGCCGGCCCCGGGTGGAACAGCACCGCGCAGCAGGCCGCGTCGGGCTCCATGTCCGAGTGCGCCCACTGCGAGTTGTAGAAGAACAGCAGCGCGCCGGTCGGCGGCAGCTGGCCGCGCGCGTCGAGCCCGGCCAGCTCGTCGAGCCGGAACTGCGCGATGAACTCCATCGGCACGCCGTCGCGCTCGGGCCACGCCGCGCCCGGCGGCAGGTCGGGCAGGCCGCCGAACCGGCTGGCGCCCAGCGGCAGCGCCGCCATCGCCGCGTCGAACGCGGCCACCCGGTCGGGGGCGCCGGCGTCCTCGTCCGCGGCGTCCTCGTCGGCGTCCTCGTCCGCGGCCCGGCGCCAGTCGGCGGGGCGGCCGGCCAGCGCGGTCGCGGTCAGGTGGATCCCCGGCCGCAGCGCGGCGCGGAGATCGTCGGCGAACGCGCCGTGGCCGGCGCTCGTGAGGGCTTCGAGGATGGCGGCGTCGCTCATGCCTCGATTGAGCCCGCTCGCGCGCCGATGTGACAGCGCCGCCCACGGGAATCGTCGCTCGGTCAGCGGCGCCGGGCCAGCAGCGCGAGGGCGGCGCGGCGGGCGGCGATCTGGGCCGCGGTCGGTGCCCGCGCGACCGGCGGACCGGTGAGCACCTTCTGGACCTCGGCGATCGCGGCGTCGCGCTCGGCCGCGGTCGCGCGCGGCGCCAGCGCGCGCACGGCGTCGAGGTGACCTTCGCGCGCGGCGATCGCCAGCGGTGTGCGGCGGAACGGATCGCGCACGTGGGGATCGGCGCCGAGCCGGAGCAGCGCGCGGATCAGCGACGCCTTGCCGACCCACGCCGCCTGCACCAGCGGGTAGCCGCCACCGCTGGTCTGGGGCCGTCGGAGATCGCCGCCGTGGGCGACCAGCGTGACGAGCATCCGCGGCGGCACCTTGCCCCACAACACCGCCTGCCAGCATGAGCCGTGGCCGCGCGCGTACCAGTTCGGATCGGCGCCGGCCCGGAGCAGCGCCGTCGCGATCGCGGCGTGGCCGCGGTGCAGCGCCGCGGGCAGCGCGCGGGTCTTGCCGGTCGTCGAGGCCAGCGGCACCAGCCGGGCGACGATGGCCGCCGCGCCCGCGGTCGCGGCGGTCTCGAGCGCGGCGTCGACCACGGCCTGCGGGGGGCGTCCGGCCAGCGCAGCGGCGACCGCGGCGCGATCGCCCGCGGCCACGGCCGCGGCCAGCGCGCGCGGTGGCGGGGTGGGGCGGGGCACGGCGCGCTCCCACGGCAGCCGGCGCAGGTGCTCGGCGCCGATCAGCCGCGCGAGGTTCTCCGCGTCGGCCCGTGCCACGCGTGGGCGATCGTAGAGCCCCTGCGCCGGCGGCCACGGCCGATCGGCGTGGACCCCTGACAGCCGCACCAGCGACGATCGCGCGCCGCGTCGGTCGGCGCCGACGACGATCTGCAACGCCCGCGCGAGGGCGGCGTCGAAGCGCGCGCGACTCGGCCACAGCCCGGCGACCTCGTCGAGCTCGATGGTCAGGTACCGCCCCGGCGCGGCGGCGATCGCGGCGGCCAGCGCCGCCGCGTGGGGGGCCAGCGCGCCGCCGTCGGGGAACAGCCGCTCGAGGCGCGCCGCCGCCGTCGGCAACCGCGCCAGGGCGGTGCGGGTGGCGACGACCGGCGCGCGGCTCAGCACCGGCTCCCCGTCGTCGACGAACCGATCGGTGCGCAGGTCGGTCGGGTGGAACAGCCCGAGCCACAGCAGCGGGATGCCGCCGCGGAGGCACGCGATCGTGTTCCGCGCCGGCGCGTACCGCTGGTTGGCGAAGCTCGGGTTGGTGCGGCGCAGGTCGCTGCGGCACAGGTACGCGTAGTTGCCCATCGCGCGCAGGCTACGCCGACCCGGGCGTCGCGGGTGCGCTCAGCGCCGGTAGGTCGTTCGGACGAGCACCGGTCGACGAGCCCCTGGAACTCGGAGCGCGTAAATGTTTCGGTCGACCACCGGTCTCCGCGTCGGGAGTCTCGCGTCGCGGGTGGGGGCCCCGTCGGGGCATGACCCGACGGGGGAGAGCGTGGCGACACGCCCTCGTAGGAACTCAGTCCGGCGTCAGCGCGCGCACCGCGGCGTCGACAGCGCCGCGATCGCGCGGCGCGGCGGCGATCGCGACCATGGTCAGCGTGCGGAACAGCAGCACCCGGGCCGCGACCACCTCGACGCCGCGCGGGCCGCGGCGGCGGAAGGTGAGATCGAGGGTGGGCACCCCGGCCGGCCCGGTCTTGCCCAGCGTCCGCCCCAGCTCGGCGTAGCCGTCGGTGGCCGCGAAGCCGCGGACGATCGCGTCGACGTGGGCGGCGCGGGTGGCCTCGCGCCACGCCGGCAGGTTGCCGACGTCGTAGCGGACGACGATCAGCGTGGCGTCGCCGCGGGTGCGGGTGACGCCCTCCGGCGCGGCCGGCGGCCCGGCCCAGGCGCCGTCGAGAGCCAGGGACGCGGGGCCGAGGTCGACCGGTTCGGCCGCCGCCGGCGCCGCCAGCGCCGCCAGCGCCGCCGCCGCCAGGGCCGCCGCCGCCGCGCCGCGGATCACGACGGGGTCAGCTCGTCGATGATGCGCCGCTGATCCGACTCGCTGTCGAACCAGTCGCGCGGGTAGACGAACGCCTCGCCCTTGGCCTCGACCACGAGCACCGGCGCGGCCTGGGTCCACGGCACCGCGCGGCGCAGGAAGTACACCGCCGACACGTCGGCGCGCGCGAGCTTGGCCGGCGCGCCCCGGCACAGCCCGCGCGGCAGCTCGACGTCGTCGCCGGCTACCACCACCGTGCCGGCGGGGAAGCGGAAGGTCTGGGCGAACCGCCAGGCGTTCCACAGGCCCCACGCCACCAGCGCGACGCCGGCCACCTGGCCCAGCGTGCCGAGGCTGCGGATGCACAGCGCGCCGACGATGCCGCCGATCAGGATCCAGCGCAGGTGCTGGCCGCGGGCGTGGATGAAGTCGATCGCGAGGCGCTCGCCCGCGCCGCGCGCCGCCTCGGGGGCGGGCAGGTCGTCGGAGGCGGGATCGGGCTTGCCGGAGGTGCGCGAGGTCATGGCGGGCGGCGATCCCGGAGCGAAGCCCGCGATCTGTCGACCATCTACCACGACCGGCGCGGGCGCGCGAGGCGACGGCGGCCGGGCCCCGCGGTCGGCCCGGCGGTGTACCTTGCGGCGGTGAGCGACCTCGTCTCCGCCGCCGCCGCCGGCAAACTCGATCCGATCTACCTGGTCGCCTCGGACCACCCGATCCTGATCGAGCGCGCGCTGCACGCGGTGCGCGACGCCGCGGTGCCGGCGTCGATGCGCGCCTGGAACTACGACGTCATCGAGGGCAAGCCGACCGGCGCCCGGATCGTCAGCGCGTGCCAGACGCTGCCGATGATGGGCGCGCGGCGGATGGTGTTCGTGCGCGACCTGGCGCCGATGGTGGCCGACGAGCTGGCCGCGCTGATCCCGTACCTCGACGCGCCGTCGCCGTCGACGGTGCTGTTCATGGTCACCAGCAAGCTCGACAAGCGGCTCAAGTTCTACGCGACCGCGGCCAAGCGCGGCGTGCTCCACGAGCTGGTCGCGCCCAAGCGGGTCGACGGCTGGATCCGCGCCGAGGCCGATCGCCGCGGCGTGCGGCTCGCCGCCGACGCGATCGATCGCCTGGCCGGCGCGATCGGCGGTGACCTCTCGCGGCTGGCGTTGACGATCGATCAGCTCGCGCTCTACGCCGGCGGCCGGCCGGTCAGCGCCGACGACGTCGACGACCTGGTCGCCGACACCCGCGAGCGCTCGGTGTTCGAGCTGACCGACGCGATCGGCGCCGGCGATCCCGCGGCGGCGCTCCTGGCGGTCGACTCGCTGACCGAGCAGCGGCAGAGCGCGATCGGCGTGCTGGCGATGCTGGCCCGCCACCTGCGCCAGCTCGAGCTGTGCCACGTCGCCCGCGCCGAGGGCGTCGGCCCGCGCGAGCTGCCGGCGCGGCTCGGCGTGCCGCCGTTCGTCGTCGACAAGCTGACCTCGCAGGCGCGCCGCTACCGTCCCGCCGCGCTGGCCCGCGCCATCGAGCTGGTCGCCGCCGCCGACTGGGCGCTCAAGGGCCACCCCGATCCCGGCCTGGTCGGCGTGTTCACCGACGGCGCCGCCACCGGCGCCGCGCAGAAGGCGCTCGGCCGCGGCCTCGGCGAGCGCGTGCTGCTCGAGCGGCTCGCCGTCGAGCTGGTGCAGCTGGCCGGCTGACCTCCCGCCGCCGGGTGTACGCTGGGGCGGGATGTCGACGTTGGTCCGGCCCGCCCGGCGCGCGAACCGCCCGGCGCCGCGTGCGCCGCGCGCGGTGGTCGCGGCGTCGCCGCGGGTCGACGGCTGGCTCGAGCGCCAGGCCGAGGCGGCGGTGCGTGCCGCGCGCGACGGGCTGATCGCCGCGCCGCCGCGCTTCGATCCCGCGCCGCCGGCGCCGACGCCCGCGCTGCACGACGGCCGCCCGCTGCCGGCCGGGTTGCGGGCTCGCTTCGAGGCGGCGTTCCGCGCCGACCTCGCTGGGGTGCGCGTGTACGAAGGCCCGGCCGCGGCCGCGCTGGCGCGCTCGGCCGGCGCGCGCGCCTTCGCCGCAGGTCGCCACGTGGTGCTGGGCGCTGGCGAGGCGGCGCGCGCCGATCACGACGACCTGCTGGCCCACGAGGTCGCGCACGTGCTGCAGCAGGTTGGCCGCCGCGGCGCCGACGGCCGGCTCGGCGTGGTCGACGTCGCCGGCGCCGGGCCGATCCAGCGCGCGCCGATCACGCTGCCGTCGACCACCATCACGCTCACCAACGAGGAGATCCTCGCGCGCCACCTGGCGGTCAGCGCCGACCCCGACGCGTTGACGGCGTACTGGCGTGCCCTGCAGTTCGCCATCGCGATGCGTGGCGAGGCCGCGGTGGTCGCCGAGCTGGCGGCCGAGGCGACGCTGTTGCCCGATGCCGCGACGGCGTCGGGGCGGACCCCGGTCACGGGCCGCACGGCGAGCGAGCGCGCCTTCGTGATCGACCTGCTCAAGCGCGCCGGGAGCCTCGACGCCGCGGTGGCGCTGACCGTCGGCCACGACCTGCCCACGACGCTGTGCTCCGACGCGTTCTACCAGGCGCTCGCGACCGCCTACCCCGACGACGTGTATCCCGGGATGACCTGGCAAGCCGACGCGGTGTTCGCTGGCATGGGGCCACTCGATTTCGGGCTGGCGGTGCTCGACTACTTGCTCGGCTCGACGCTGACCATCCAGCGCGTCGGCGCGGGCCAGCCGCCGCTCGAGGCGACGCTGGCGACCGTGGCCGCGCCGACCGGCGTCCTGCAGCTCGCCGACGGCACGCCGCTCAACGAGCGGCGCGTCGCAGCGATCGAGGCGGTCCGCCAGCTCCACGGCTGGCAGCCGCGGCTGTTGACCCAACTCGCGCACGCGCGATGGCCCGATCGCTCGCTGCGCACGCTGACGCCGGACCAGCGCCGCGGCCTGGCGGTCGAACTCGACCTGTGGGCGCAGGGCGTGATCGCCCACACCACCCGCATCCGCGAGCCCACCGAGGTGGTGGCGCTGGCGGCGCTGCTGGCCAGCCTGTACCGCACGGTGTCGCGCGTCGCGCTGATGTACCTCGACGAGGTGCTCGGCCAGGCCGAGTGGGACAACGACGCGCGGCGGCGACTGCAGCGGGCGCTGCTCGCGAGCGGCCGCGCCGAGCCGGCGTTCGTCGCGTTCGCCGCCGACTACCAGTCGCGCTTCGAGGTGGTGCTGGCGCTCGACAGCGGCGGCCGGGTGCCCTCCATCGCGGTGTTCGCGGCCGCGGTCACCGCGCTGCGCACGCCGCTGGCCCAGACGCTGCGGCGCGACTTCGAGAGCGAGGCGCGGCGCCGCGTGCACGCGATGCTGGGCGGGACCAACCCCGACCGGCTGCCGCAGCCGCACGTGTACCTGGCGATGGCGCGGCGGCTGGCCGAGCTCGATCGCCTGCTGGGCGACTACGACGCCGCCGCCGATCGCCGGGCGGCCACCGAGCTGGGCGCGACGCTGGGCGAGCCGGTCGACAGCCTCGACCTGCGGGTGCGCACGCGGCGGCGCATCGCGGCGTGGGTGGCCGACGTCGGCGGCGCGCTGGGCTGGACCGCGCTGACCGCGCTGGCGACCTCGGTGGTCGAGGACCGCCAGGTCGCGACCGCGACCGCGGCGGCGCAGGCCGAGAGCTACGTCGCGCTGACCGGCACCTGGGGCGAGTCGAGCGACAGCCGCACCGGCCGGCTGCTCGACGACTTCAGCGGCACCACGCCGCTGCGCGGCTTCGCGCCGCTCACCGCCGGCGACCTGGTCGCGTTCTTCCAGCGCCTGCAGTACGACGACCTGACGCGCCGGGTGCGCACGCGGCTCGCCGATCCCGCCCGCACCGGCAGCGTGTGGAACGACGCGCTGCGCGACGGCCGCGAGCAGTTCGTCGCGCCCAAGCGCCACGATCTCGACGGCGAGGTGGTGGCGGCGCTGCGCGCCAGCGACGCCGAGCAGTTCGGTGACCTGCTGTGGGCCAACCCGCGAACCCGTGCCTACGTGCGCGAGGCGGACACCCAGGGTGAGCGGCCGTTCCGCCTGACGCCGCTGCACCCGGTGGCGCGGGCCTACTTCTGGTCGCTGCCCGACCTGATGCCGCTGGTCGCGCCGCTGCGGACGCTCGCGTTCGACCAGGTCATCCTCGCGCACCAGCAGCGCGGGCTGGCGGCGGCGGTGGCGACCCCCGAGCCCGCGCCGTCGCTGACCGCGATCCAAGCGCTGAGCCCCGCGGCGTGGATCGCCGCGCTCGACGCCGCGCTGAACGACGGCACCGCTGCCAGCGCCGACACCACCGCGGCCATCGCGGCCTTCCACCGCAGCAGCCAGACCCAGCGCGACGCCAGCTTCGAGGCGCTGCGCACCGCCGGCCGCGACGCCACCAGCGATGATCGCGCGCGCCGCGTCGCCGAGCTGGTCACGGTGATCGCCGGCTACCCCGGCCGCTCATTCGACACCGTGCCGACGGTGATCGCCGGCGAGCGATACGCCGAGAACGTGCGCTACGCGATCCCGCGGCTGGTGGTGAACGCGATCGACCGCTTCATGCGGTCGGTGTATCCACCCGAGGATCAGGACCTGCAGGTCCTGGCGATGGTCCTGGAGCTGACGCCGCACCTGCCGATCCTGCTGGGCGTCGCCGCGGACGGCGATCTCAGCCAGGTGCGCAGCCTGCGCTGGGACATCATCGAGGGGCTCGAGCCGCTGCTGATCCAGGCGCGCGATCTGGTCGACGGCCTCGGCGAGCCGGCCAACGCCGCGCGGCGCGCGCAGTTCCTGGCGATCCTGCCGGCCGCCGCCGATGGCGGCTGGCTGGGGCGGCGGCGGCAGCGGATCGTCGACATGCTGGCGGCGTTCCTCGCGGCGCAGCAAGACGTGCAGGCGCGGTTCGGTATGCGCGCGCTGCGCCCGAACTCGGACGCGACCAGCGTCGAGAACTACCTCGAGAGCGTGGGCGGCGGTGGCTCGTTGATCAACGGCCACGTGTTTCACCACGAGGGCGTGCGCTACAAGCCGATCGCGATCGCGCGGTCGTTCGAGTTCCACGAGCAGATCGGCGCGGCGCCGGCACGGCTGACCGACCTCGACGGCAACACCCTGCCGCGGTCGACCGAGCTGTTGACTATCGAGATCGGCAGCGGCACCGCGCGCCGTCGCCACGTGATCCACGGCAGCGACGTCACGCAGCTCACCGCCATCTCGCGCGCGGTGCAGATGGGCGCCATCGCCGAGTCGCTGCGCGTGCTGGGCGAGGTGCTCGACACCTATGCCGAGCTGCTGATGACCGGCCTGGAGTTCGTGCCGGGCGCCGGCCAGGTGGTGATGCTGACGCGCTTCGCGCTCGGCGTGGTTCAGTTCATCGAGAGCGGCGAACTCGACACCATCCTGACGCTCTTGCGCAACGACCCGGTCGCCGTGCTGACCGACCTGGGCCACGCGGTGACCAGCGCGCTCGACGTCGATCTGCTGTTCCAGTACTTCCTGTTCAACCACAACCACCTCGGTGAGCTCGGGCGCGCGCCGGCCCGGCCGCCGGCCACCGCGCCGCGCAGCCGCGCCGGCCGCCTGGGCCGGATGGTCCGCCGCATCTGGGGCTTCGGCCGCAACCTGCTCGGCGCGTTCGGCCGCACCCAGGCCCGGACCCGGCGCGGCGTCGAGCGGGTGCAGGGCGCGCTGTTCGAACGGCGCTACGTGCCGCGCATCCTGCGTTTCGTGTCCGACAACCTGCCGCGCGCCGCGGTCGTGGCCGAGCTGGCCACCGAGCTAGCCGACGACATGCCGACGTTGGCGCGCTTCGTCGATCTGGCGGAGGACGGCGATCCCGTCGCGGCGATCGCCGCGGCCATGGACGGCATCCCGGCGCGGCTGGCGCGGCTGCTCGACGGCATGTCGACGCTGCGCCTGCCGTACCAGCTCGTCGATCCAACGGATCTCTTGCACATCGCGATCGATCTGGTGACGCGCCGGCTCGGCGGTCGCTACCGCCTCGCGGCGGCCGGTATCCTCGCCGTCTTGCAGGCGGTCGGGCTGCGCGAGCGCATCGAGGGCGCGATCGCGACGCGCCTGGCCGGCTACGCCGATCCCAACGCGCTCTACCGCCGCATGTTCGGCACGCCCGACACCAGCGGCAACGTCACCAGCGGGCCCGTCGTCGACGCGCTGCGCGGGGTGCGCGATCAGGTGGTGGGCGGCCTGCTCGACCTGGTGGGCGGGGTCAGCTTCCTGCCGACCGGCGTCCGCACCAGCTTCACCGACGCCGCCACCACGCTGCGCGGGATGCCGCTGACGCTGCAGTTCCACCCGGACGGCTTCGAGGGCGAGGTCGACGAGGTCGACGACGGCGACCCCGAGGTCGAGGGCTACCAGGCCCGCGGCGGCATCGGCGGGCCGACGCCGGCGGTGGCCGGCGGCGAGGCGCTGCCGCGCGCCGATCGCCACGCGGTCGAGGCGCGGTTCGGGCATGACTTCGGGCACGTGCGGCTACACCGCGGCGCCGACGGCGCGGCCATGGCGGGGCGCTACGGCGCCGAGGCGGTCACCACCGGCAGCCACGTCTACCTGGGGCCGCGGGTGCAGGTCGGCAGCGACGTCATGCACCACGAGCTGACGCACGTCCTGCAGCAGACCGGGCCGCGGCCGCTGGGGCAGCGCCACGACGCGGCACCGCGCATCGGCGCGCCGGGCCGCGGCCTGCGCTACGACAGCGCCCGCGAGGCCGCCGCCGATCGCGTCGCGGCCAGCGTGCGCGATGGCGTCGCGACCCGGCCGGTCGACGTCGGCGGGGTACACGCCCACGGCCTGCAGCCGACGATCAGCGCCGCGTGGCTGGGCCGCGTGCTCGATCTGCTGGCCGCGCCGACCAGCGTCGCCCACACCGTCGAGAGCGACGCCGCGACCTCCGCGTCGCACCTGTCGGCCGACATCCACACGCAGATCGACGGCGTCGCCGCCGCGGTCCGCGGTCGCTTCGCGGCGGCGCCGGGCCCCGCCGGCGTCCAGTACGCGTCGCCGTGGAACGGCACGACCGCCCAGCCGCTGGTGCGCGATCGCATCACGGGCGATCGCTGGACGCTGTTCGCGTCGCGCATCGACGACCTGGCCCGCGACGCCACGCGGCCGCGCGCGGTGGTGCCTGGCGCGGCCCCACCCGCCGCGACCACCGTCGAGCCGCGCGACCTCGACGTCGAGGCGTTCGAGGCGGAGCTGAGCCGCCACCTGCTCGACGTCACCGGCGTGCTGGTGCACATCGAGTTCGCGCGCGTGGCCGCCACCGCGACGGCGGCGCCGCTCCGGCTGGAGGCGGTGCGGGTGGTGACGGTGCACCTGCCGCTGATCGCGGCGCAGGCGGCCCTGGTGCGCCACGCGATCGACGCCGCGCTACCGGCCGTCGGCCTGCGGCTGGCCTCGATGTCGGCGTACAACAGCCTGTCCGCCGAGCGGAAGCGCGACCTGGTGATCCGCAACGCGCAGGCGCAGCTCCAGACCCTCGGCATCGACGCGTCGAACTGGACCACCGGCGGCGCGGCTGGCTACCAGCTCGCGCCCCGGGTCACCAACGCGATGGCCGACGCGATCCGCGCCAGCCTCAGCGAGGGCGCGCTCGACCCGGCGTTGTTGCCGCCGGCCGCTACCTACGCCGCCGCCGCCGATCAGCCGGGCAGCCAGATCGGGCTACGCGTCGGCGTCTACCGCGGCCAGCGCGGCCCCGAGCGCGAGTCGCACCACGTGACGCAGTTCGTGCTGCTCGAGTACTTCTCGAACCTGCATCCCGACGAGCAGGCCTTCGAGCATGTCGGCACCGATCCCGAGTTCTATGGCACGGCCAGCGGCCTCGCCACCGCCACCGGGACCCCACCACAGGTGACCCGCGTCGGCGCCGTGCATATGCCCATCAGCGTGGTCGGCACCAACGCCGAGCAGCGCGGGCCGGGCATGCCGGCGATCCTGCTGGCCGCGCCGACCCACCGCAACGCCGGCCTCCACATCCACAACGCGCCGGAGGACTTCGTCGGCGGGTCGGTGGCCGAGCGCGGCTCGGCGGCGATCTTGCGCGCATGGTTCCACCAGACGCTGCGCGGCCAGTTGCGGACGCGCGACGGCGTCGACTGGGTCCACGCGGCCGGCAACCACGCCACGTCCCCCGCTGAGCGCGCCACGTTCATCGCGCGACGCCCGACCACCCAGCCATCGGCGGCGGCGTGGCGCGCCACGATCTCGCGCGAACTCGAGCTGGCGATGAAGCGGACCTACGCGCACCTGCGCGACTTCATGCAGCCGCGGCTGCAAAGCGGCCTGCTCACCGCCGAGCGCACCTACTACACCGAGGCTGCGCTGCAGACCCTGCCGCCAGCAAGCGGCGGCGCCGAGCGGACCGTCGCCGACCTACCGCCGACCATGCGCCTCACCGCGCCAATGCTGCTCACCGCCTACACCGCGGCGGTGCGCAAGAACGCCGACATCCTCGAGGGCTCGGCCGGCGGCTGGGCCTGAGGCCGCGGCCGCGTCGCTACAGCAGCGCGGCCAGGGTCTTGCCCATCTCGGCCGGGGTCGGCGAGACGGCGATGCCGGCGGCCTTGAGCGCGGCGATCTTGTCGGCGGCGGCGCCCTTGCCGCCGGAGATGATCGCGCCGGCGTGGCCCATGCGCTTGCCCGGGGGCGCGGTCTGGCCGCCGATGAAGGCGCCGACCGGCTTCTTGACGTTGTCCTTGATGAACTGCGCGGCGCGCTCCTCGGAGTCGCCGCCGATCTCGCCGATCATGAAGATCGAGCTGGTGCCGGGGTCGTCGGCGAACAGC